>JAAIGF010158012.1_pt1 | contig 243925 bp, 223 predicted proteins | sample 6487441 | NCBI WGS metagenome assembly JAAIGF01 (sample SAMN13974129, study PRJNA590717) | phyllosphere metagenome | biome: pepper field; feature: multiple bacterial spot infested pepper fields; material: pepper leaves; isolation source: leaves from pepper fields | host: Capsicum annuum ... | reverse complement strand
TTGACGTAGGCCGCTTCATCAACACCCGGCGGCACACGATTGACTAACAGATCGACTAAAAACTCTTCTTCTCCGGCGGGGGGAGTTTTCAACAATTCCACCAGTGCCGCCATTTGCGAAGCCTCTAGCGGTTTGGGTACGGTACCCTGCCGGGTACGTTCGGCGACATGCTCACGATATTCTTTCAACACAGCACGTTCCTCATAAGCTCAGATAATTCATTCGTAATCGAGTTAATCAGCACTATTCCTGCTGGCGGTTACTCACGTTTTTAAAATAGAAAAGACTCAGGCCGTTCACAATAAATCAAAGAATTGCATTGACTGGCGATTCAGCATTGCTGAAATAAATTAAATAATCATTTCACTTAACACTTTCAATTATGTCATTTAACATGAAATAGATAAAAACCGCTAAATTCGAATGCCGGATGACGGTAAATAAAGAAAAATAACAAATCAATGGAATAATAATTAAAAGCATAAAATTCATTTAATTCTTTTTATTTATCCATCAATGTGATCGCCGATCAACTTTCACTGACAGGATCGCAGTTACTTTACCCCGGTCAAAAGATTATGAATAAAGGGGAATCCTGTGTTTCAATTTCTTATCGAGCTACTAAAAGACGCCGCCATATTGGTGAGTCTTTTTACCATGCTGGGAAATATCATTCAAAAGAAGAATATTAACGATATTATTACTTCTACAATCAAAACCTATCTGGGCTTTGTCATTCTTTTTGCCAGTGCAAACTTGCTTATTTCTCCGGCACTGAATAATTTCTCGAAAATATTCCTCACCGCCTTTCACGTTCAGGGCATTGTGCCTAACAACGAAGTCGTTATCGTTGTCGCCATGGAAAAACTGGGCCAGCTCTATTCTTCGGCCATCGCTGCCGGCCTTATCGGCGCCATGTTTTTCAATATTGTGCTGGCTAAAATCACTCCGCTGAAATATATCGTCCTGTCCGGGCATCATGTTTTCTTCATGGTGAGCTGCCTGACGATCATTGCCATGCTGCACGGCATCTCCGTTTCTAATTCCGCTATCCTGGCGACACTGATTACCGGAGTATGGTGTGTTATTTCTCCGGCGCTGCTGGTGCGCTATTGCCGACAAATTGACAACTGCGACGCATTGAGACAATCCGGCGATTTCTCTATCGGCCAGTTCGGTTCCACCAGCTATATGCTGGCCGGCTGGTTAGGGGAAAAACTGGGTAATAAAGAAAATGATGCGGAAAAACTGGCCATTCCGACCAGTATTGGTTTTTTAAAAGACAAACAGGTTTCGACTTTCTTTGTGATGCTGTTGTTCTTTGTTGTCTCCGCGCTGGTCGCCGGCGCCGATCATGTGCAGGCGATCGCGGACGCAGGCAATAAAGATCACAGCCATACCAATATATTTCTGTTCCTGCTGAAACAAGCCGGGCTGTTTGCAGCGGGTGTCTACATGCTGACCCGCGGCGTACATATGTTTATTGAAGAGCTGATTCCGGCGTTTAAAGGCATCAGCGATAAAGTCATCAAGAAATCGATTCCGGCGATTGAAATCTATTCGCTGTTTCCTTATTCCAACAACGCCGTTTTCATCGGTTTTATCTGTTGTACCGTCAGCGGCTTCCTGACCATGATTCTGTTGCCGGTATTTGGTTATCCGGCGATGGTTCCCAGCCTGCTGTTCACGTTTGCCAGCGGCGGCGGCGCGGGCATCATCGGTAACGCCACCGGCGGTATCCGCGGCGCGATAATCGGCGCCGTGGCCTGCGGCATCATCTCCATTGCCGGCTCCGCATTCATTTTCCAGCCGATCCACGACGCCGGCGTCGATGCCCCGACCACCTACTCGACGACCGATTTTACGTTGCTGGGTCTTTCGCTGCACAGCGCGTTATCGTTGTTGAATCGCTAAAAGCATCGTTGTTGTCACTAAAAACATTGTTGTTATCACTAAAAACATTGTCGTTGAATCACTAAAAACATTGACGTGGCCTGGCGCAATCAGGCCACCTATCTGTTTCAATAGCATCGCGCAGCACCCGCAGCGCGTAACACCGTTTTCCTGCGGCTCGCGAGCAATCGGCAACCTTTCCATCTGGCGATGGTATCTTTGCCCCCGACAGCCCCCCACAGGGTGATGCGGTATTTATCCTGTGCAACCATGACTGACGGAACCCACCATGTCCGAGGCCATAACCGCCGGCAGCGAGCCGAGCAGTTCTTATAAATATCAGATAATACTTTACTATTTCATCACCTCGCTGGCCGTGGTGGTGGTGACCGGCTGCGCTGTTTTTCTCGTTATCAGCAACCTGCTCTATAACGACGTGGCGGATAAATCCAAAAATCTGGCGCTGATCCTCTCGCAGGATTCCGCGCTTAAACAGGCGGTCAACAACCGGGATCAGGCGGCGCTGCGTAGCCTGATCGATCAGCGCTACGCCCGCAGCGATGCGGATTTTATTGTCATCAGCGACACGGATAATATCCGCCTCTACCATCCCGACCCCGCTCAGGTGAACCTGGCCATCAAGGATATCGGCAACATCACCCTGCTGCGCGATGGGAAAAGCTATACCGTCAACAATACCGGCTATTCCGGCGCCTCGGTAAAAACGCGCGCGCCGTTTATTCTGGATGGAAAATATATCGGCTACGTGTCGGTCGGGTATACGGAAGCGCACCGCCGGGGTCTACTGGCGGACTATTTCTCCCCATTCTTCGGCCTGCTGATTTCCGTATTTATCCTGATCCTGCTGGGCGGCGTGTTTTCCTACCGCCTGCTGAAAAAACAGATGTCCGGCCTGACGCCGGAAATGATCAACTATAAATATCAGGTGCGCAGGGCTATTCTGCACGCCATTTACGACGGCGTGATCGCCGTCAGCCCGGAAGGGCGCATCATCGCCATCAACAACGCCGCCAAAAAGATGCTCTCCATCGACCATCCCCACGGCCCGCTGACCGGACACAAGATTACTGATTATGTGGTACCGGCCGATTTCTTCTTATCCGCCGAGCGTCAGGAGTGCCACGATGTGGACGTCGCCTTTAACGGTTCGACGTTTATCGCCAACCGGACCATCATCCTCAATCAGCAGGATGAGTTTGCCGGTTTTGTGATCAGTCTAAGGGAAAAGACCAACGAAACCCTGATGACCCAGCAGGTCAACCACATTAAACATGAAAGCGAAGAACTGCGGGTGATCAGTCACGAATTCAAAAACCGGCTGGCCGTTATCTACGGTCTGATCCAGTTGGGAGAATATGAGCGGGTCAGTCAGTACGTCGCGCAGGAGAATGCCCAGTTGCAGCAGTTTTATGATGCGATTATCAAATCCTTTCACTGCCCGTGCGTTGCCGGGTTGATCCTCGGCAAAGTGGGGCGCGCGGGCGAACTGGGCATCGATCTGCGTATTGACCCGCTATCCTATTACACCGGAGCGGACGCGCCGCTGAGCGCCGAGGAGATGGCCTGCATCATCGGTAATCTGCTGGACAACGCGCTGGAAGCGACGGTGAAAACGCCCGCCCATCCCCAGTCGATCGAGCTGTATCTCAATGACAGCAGCGATGAAATCGTGCTATCGGTGCAGGATAATGGCCCTGGCCTCAGCCAGATAGCGGCGGAAACGCTGTTTGTGAAGGGCGCGACCAGCAAACCGGGCCGTCATCACGGCGTAGGGTTGTATCTGGTGCAGTCACTGGTGCAGAAAGCGCGGGGCGAGTGTCTGGTCGATGCGGCCGACGATAACGGCGGTGCGGTTTTTTCAGTTTACATCCCCAAGATTTAACAAAGAGTTAGAAGATTGACGCTATGGAAAACAAGATCAGCGTATTTTTGGTTGAAGATAATCACGACATGGCTTTCTTCATTGCCAGCTTCATCAAAAAACACCCAGAATTTCTGCTGTTAGGAAGCGCCGATACCCTTGCCGATGCCCGGATAGCCATCGCCGCCCAAAAACCCGATCTCGTGATGCTGGATAACTATCTGCCCGATGGCACGGGGATCGACATCATGAAACATCTGCGAACCACGCAGCCGGATATCGACGTCATTTTTATCACCGCCGCCAACGACATCGACACGATTAAAACGGCGATACGCCACGGCGCCTGTGACTATCTGGTCAAACCGTTCATGCTGGAAAGGCTGGAAGAAGCGTTAAAAAACTATCTGATGTTCAACAGAAAGGTACGCCAGAAATCGCATCTGCCGCAGGAAGAGATCGACCGCGTGATACGTCAGTCAATCCCCTATAGCGCGCCGGCGGGATTCATCTACCCGAAAGGCATTGATGAACTGACGCTCAATCAGGTGCGAGCGGCATTTTCCGGCGAAAACGTGCAGCACACCGCCGACAGCCTGAGCGACACGATCGGCATCAGCAAATCCACCGCCCGGCGCTACCTTGAATACTGCAAAAACATCAAACTGCTGGAAGCGCACATTCAGCACGGCACCGTCGGGCGCCCCCAGCGCTTTTACCGTCTGACATTCAATTAACCGGCAACGCGCCGGTTGCCTGCCCTCCCCCGTTTCCGCTATCGGTTATGCGGGCATGTCTGTATCGCTCTGCTTGCCCATTCGGCAGGGCTAGTCGTCCCAACAGAGATCCTGCTGCCGCAGCACCTGCACCGCGCTGGCGATATCCGGCGCCAGCCAGCGATCTTCCTGCCAGACGGCAACCTGCTGACGCAACAACCGCCACGCCCGGCGGGTGCCGACGCCGGCATTATCCGGGCCGAGAAAATCCAGCGCCTGCGCCGCCAGCAGATACTCGATCGCCAGCACGTGCCAGACGTTTTCCGCCAGCTTCAATAACTTGAGCACCGCCGGGGTGCCCATGCTGAGGTGATCTTCCTGCAGGCCGGAGGTGACAAAGTTATCCACCACCGCGGGCTGCGCCAACAGACGGTTCTCGCCGCAAAGCGAGGCAGCCACATACTGGGCGATCATCATGCCGGAATTCACCCCCGGCTGGGCGACCAGAAACGGCGGCAGCCCGCTCACCAGCGGATTGATCAGCCGGTCCAGCCGGCGCTCCGCCACGCCCGCCAGCTCGCATAACGCCAGCGCCAGGCTGTCCGCCGCCAGCGCCACCGCTTCGCCATGCGGGTTCGCCTGCGACACCACCCGCCATTGTTCCGGCGTGCCCAGCACCAGCGGGTTATCGGTGGCGGCATTCAGCTCCATCTCGATGCGCTGCGCCGCCGACGCAAACTGATCGCGGCAGGCGCCGTGAATTTGGGGGATGGAGCGTAAACTCAGCGCATCCTGCGTGCGAATGCCTTCGCTCTCGGCGATGATCCGGCTCCCGGCCAGCAGGGCGCGCACGCGCTGCCCGACCTGCTGAATGCCTGCGCTCGGTTTTAACGCCAGTACTTCAGGGTCAAACGCCACGATCTGCCCGCGCAGCGCCTCAAAGCTCATCGCGCCGGTCACATCGGCCCAGTCCAGTTGCCGCGCGGCGTCATCCAGCGCCAGACAGGCGAGCCCGGTCATGCACGGCGTGCCGTTGACCAGCGACAGCCCGTCTTTCGCCCCCAGCGTCACCGGCGTGACGCCAATGCGCTGCAACGCTTCCGGCGCAGGCAGCACCTGCCCTTGTAGTTCCACCTCGCCGACGCCGATCAGCGCCAGCCCGATGTGCGCCATATGGGTGAGATAGCCGACCGAGCCCTGCGACGGCACGCACGGCGTGGCGCCCTGATTCAGCAGCGTCAGCAGCGCCTGCACGATATCCGGTTGAATCCCCGACTTGCCGTGGCTGTAATTGGCGATCGCCGCGCACATGATGGCGCGGGTCTGTTCGACGGACAGCCGCGGCCCCACGCCGCAGGCGTGGCTCAGCAAGGTATTACGCGACAGCCGCGCCAGATCCGCCGTCGGCAAGGTCACATTGCATAACGCGCCCAGCCCGGTATTCACGCCATAGGCCAGCGTGTCGCTGTCCACAATCTGTTCGACGATACGCCGCGACTGACGCATACGCCGCCAGGCCGCATCGCTCAGGCTCAGGCGCGCGCCGTGGCGCGCCACCTGCACCAGTTCATGCCAGGCCAGCGGGGCGTCGCCCCAGCAAACTTCAGTGTGCATGTTGCCCTCCTACACGGTCTGGTGGCTGGCGATAAATTGCTGAAAACGCGGCGAGCTGTCGCCGCCGAACATGGCATCGGGCGCGCCCTCGCAGTCAATCCGTCCCTGATGCATGAACACCACCCGGCTGGACACGTGGCGGGCGAATCCCATTTCATGGGTGACCACCAGCATCGTGCGCCCCTCTTCGGCCAGCCCGCGCATCACTTTCAGCACGTCGCCGACCAGTTCCGGGTCCAGCGCCGAGGTCGGCTCATCGAACAGCATGACGTCCGGCTCCATCGACAATGCGCGGGCAATCGCCACCCGCTGCTGCTGACCGCCGGACAGTTGCGTCGGATAAAAATGCCGCCGTTCATACAACCCGACTTTCGCCAGCAGCGCCTCGGCCTGCCCGACGCATTCGGCGCGCGAACGTCTGAGGATATGCAACGGTCCTTCGATGACGTTTTGCAGCACCGTCATGTGGCTCCACAGATTGAAATTCTGGAACACCATCCCCAACCGGGTGCGCAGCCGTTCCACCTGACGCCGGTCGGCCGCGACCTGATGGCCGAGTTTATGGCGCTTCATCAGGATCATTTCGCCGCTGACGGCGACCGTGCCGTCGTCCGGCGTTTCCAGCAGGTTGATGCAACGCAAAAAGGTGCTCTTGCCCGACCCGCTGGCGCCCAGCAGCGAAATCACCTCGCCTTTGCGCGCATCCAGCGAGATGCCCTTGAGCACCTCAAGCGCGCCGAATGATTTGCGGATATCGATCATCGATAAGGTTATGGGGGCGGTTTTATTCATGCTCTCTCCCGGGAGACGTCGGCACGGCGGCCAGATTCGGCGACAAGGCGCGTTCCAGCCAGGCAAACACCCTGACAATAATGAAGTTCAGCAACAGGTAAATCAGCGCGGCGCAGACAAACACCTCCAGCGTGCGGTAGGTGCGCTGGATAATCTGTTGCGCCACGCCGGTGACATCCCACACCGTGACCAGACTGGCCAGCGCGGTGGATTTGATCAGCAAAATCGCCTCGGTCGACCAGGCGGGCAGCGCGTGACGCAACGCGACCGGCGCGATGATGCGGCGCAGCAGCAGCCAGCGCGACATACCGCACGCCTGACCGGCTTCAATCTGCCCGGCGGGAATGGACAGCAGCGCGCCGCGCAGAATTTCCGCGGTATAACCGGCGGTGCACAGCGCCAGCGCCAGCACGGCGCAGCTGAAAGGGTCGCGCAGCACCGGCCAGAACAGGCTGTCGCGCACCGCGCTGAACTGCCCCAGCCCGTAATAGACCAGAAACAGCTGAATCAGCAACGGCGTACCGCGAAAGATCAGCATATACAAACGGGCAAACCCGCTCAGCGGCCAGACCGCGCTAACCCGCATCGCCACCAGCAGCACCGAGAGCACCGCCCCGACCGCGAACGAGGAAAAAAACAGCCCCAGCGTCACCGGCAGCGCCGACAGTAATCGCAGGAACGTCTGCGTCAGAAAGGCAATATCGATCATGACGGCTCCTGAATCGCCTTACGGCGATAAGGCTGGGACAAGATCCGCTCCAGACGGGCAAACGCGGTATTGGAGAACACCGTCAGGATCAGATAGATCGCCGCCCCGGTGAGGTAGAACAGAAAATAGTCGCGGGTCGAGCCGGCCGCCATCTGGCTGGCGCGCATCAGTTCGACAATACCGGTTACCGAAACCAGCGCCGAATCCTTCAGGCTCATCTGCCAGACATTGGACAACCCCGGCAGGGCAAAGCGGATCACCTGCGGCAGCAGAATCCGCCACCCGATGCGCCAGCGCGGCATACCCATCGCGCTGGCGGCCTCAAGCTCGCCGCTATTCACGGCCAGACACGCCGCGCGGTACACCTCGCCCTGATACGACGCGGAAATCAGGCCGATCGCCAGCGCGCCGATCAGGAAAGGCGGCAGTTCGATAAATCCCTCGGCCCCGAACCAGCGCCCAACCTGCGTCAGCACGCCGGAACCGCCAAAATAGAACAGATAGATGATCAGCAGTTCCGGAATGCCGCGAAACACAATGGAATAGGTCTCACCCGCCACGCGCCAGAGTCGGCGCGTGGACAGTTTGGCCGCAGCGACCGCGGCGCCGACCAAGGCGCCGATCAGCAACGCCGCCATCGTCAGGCACAAGGTGGTCAGCGCGGCCATCGCCAACAGGCCGCCCCACCCCTGATCGCTGAAATCTAACAGGGCCAGCATAGCGTTTCCTCAGTCTCAGGGGGTGACGTCCGTTTTGAACCACTTCTCGCTGAGCGTTTTCACCGTTCCGTCCGCCAGCGCGGTCTTGATGGCCGCATCGAATTTGGCCTTCAGTTCCGGATCGCTTTTACGAAAGCCCAGTGCTTCCCCTTCTCCCCAGATAGGCCCGGTCAGTTGCGGACCGCCCAGCGTCAGGTTGCTGTTTTCCGGCTTGCTGAGGATGGAGTTGGCGAAGGTAACATCGTCAAACACCGCGTCGATGCGCCCGGCCTGCAAATCGAGAATGGCGTCGGCGGATGCGGTGTATTCGCGCACGGTGGCGACGTCCCGGAAGTAGGCGTCGATGAACGGCGTGTAGACGGTGCCGGAGGCGATGCCGATGGTTTTGCCCTGCAACGCGCCGCGCAGGCCGGCAACCGCCGGCTTAATCTGGTCAGGATCATTCGCCAGTTTAATCATCGCTTTATCCGCCTCGACAGGCAGCGCCAGCTTGCCTTTGACGGTAATAAAGCTGGCCGGCGTGGACGCATACGGCAGGGAGAAATCCACCACCTGTTTGCGCTCCGGGGTAATCACGATGGCGTCCATCATCACATCGAACTTGCCGGCCTGCAGACCGGCGATCATGCCGTCCCAGTTTTGCACCACCAGCTTGCACTGGATGTTCATCCGCTGGCACAGGATCGTCATCAGCTCCGGCTCAAACCCGCCCAGCTTGCCGCCCGGCAAGGTCAGGTTCCAGGGTTCGTAACTGCCTTCCGTCGCGATAGTCACCGACTTCCACTCTTTGGCCTGCACGCCCGCGCTGAAGGCGGCCGACGCGCTCACTACACATAAGGCAATCACAGGTAGAACCAATCCGCTCTTTTTCATGTCTTCCCCCTGGTGTTTAACCGTCAAAGTAATTACATGTATATACAACATCAATTAAGCAGCAAGATTCGGGCCATGATTGCGATTAGCAGGCCAATCTCAGCCGGTAAGTCCGGCCAATCCCGCCCGGCAGCGGCCGTCAGGGAATAACGGCGCATGGGGAAAACACATTCGACATCGGGAAGACCGATTCGGGGCGGCACCGCACAACGGCGGTGCCCAATTGTTGTGCATCAGGGTGATGCACAGAGCAGATTATCGTGCGTGGATCGTGGTCAGGAGCAAAACGGCGTTGTCGTCATCCGGCGTCCAGTCCACGCCTGAAGACCGCCACCAGACGCCGTCTCCGGCAGCCAGCCGATGTGCGCCGGATCGCCAGTGCCCCGCCAGTACGTACGCCACACCGTCCGCCGCCGGCGTTTGCGCCGCCGTACCGTTGACGACCGCGATCTCCGCCCGGTAGCGACGGCGATCGACCATGATATTGAAGTCCAGACTGACGCCGCCGCACAGCCGCGCCGTGATCGCCTGCTCGCCGGCGAAGGCGAACGGCTGATGCAGCGTCAGCCGGTGTCGCCAGTCTTCACCGCACAGCTCCACGCCGTCGCCGGACAACAGGGTAATCACCCGGTCCACACCGGGAAAACTGGAAAAATCGCCGTCGCGCTCGATGGTGGCGATACTGGCGCGCCAGGCAAAATCGTCGCCGGGTTCGTCCGACGGTATCCGGCAGATTTCCCGGGTTTCGCCGCCGCCGTTTTTCCAACGGCTGACCGGCAGGGTATTAAGACTGAACGTTTGCATCACAGCACCGCCTGCAACGACTGCATCACCTCGACAAACCGGGCGTCAACCTCCTCGTCCAGCGCGTGCCGTCCGTCTTCAATCACCGGTTTACCCGCCACCCACACATCACGGATCTGCTGACGATCGCCGGCAAATAGCCAGCGGTTGAGCAGGCTGTCGTCAGCGACGGCGCTTAACAGCGCATCTTCGCGCAGCACCAGCCAGTCAGCGCGCCAGCCGGCGCTCAATTCGCCGACCGGCACCCGGCAGGCCTGGGCGCCGCCCTGCAACGCCTGCGCGTACAACAGGCTGCCCACCGCCGGTTGCTGCGGCGTCACCACCCGGTTGCGACGGCGATCGCGCAGGCGCTGACCGTATTCCAGCCAGCGCAGCTCCTCCAGCACATTCAGCGACACATGGCTGTCGGAGCCGATGCCCCAGCGCCCGCCCTGCGCCACGTAACGGTCGAGCGGGAAAATACCGTCGCCGAGATTGGCTTCGGTGGTCGGGCACAATCCCGCCACCGCCAGGCTGCCGGCCAACCGGCTTAGTTCCTGCTCATCCAGATGGGTGGCATGCACCAGACACCAGCGGGCATCCACCGCGAAGCGGTTGAACAACCACTGCACCGGGCGTTCACCGCTCCAGCTCAGGCAATCGTCCACCTCTTTTTGCTGTTCGGCGATATGGATATGCACCGGCAGGCTGCTGTCGCTGGCTTCCAGCACATCCTCCATCTGGTTGTGGCTGACCGCGCGCAGCGAATGGAAACACAGCCCGTGATTGAGCAGCGGATAAGGCTGAATCAGCGCCGCCAGCGTTTCCTGCTGACTCAGGTAGTGATCCACATCCTGAATAAAACGCGCCTGCCCCGGATGCGGCGGCTGCGCGCCGAATCCGCTGTAGCTGTAAAGCACCGGCAACAGAGTCTGGCCGATGCCGACCTGCTGCGCCGCCGCCAGCAGATGACGCAGCATGTCGTGCTGGCGGTACGGCTTGCCGTGCGGGTCATGGTGCAGGTAGTGAAATTCAGCCACCTGACTGTAACCGCCCTTGAGCATATCGATATACAACCGGGTGGCGATCACCCCCACCTGCTCCGGCGTCAGGTTCGCGACCATACGGTACATCAGGTCGCGCCAGGTCCAGAAGCTGTCCTGCGCGTTGCCCGCGACCTCCGCCAGCCCGGCCATCGCGCGCTGGAAAGCGTGCGAATGCAGGTTAACCATCGTCGGCAACACAATGCCCGGCAGACGTTGTGCGCCTTCCGGCGTCGCATCCGGCGTCACGGACTGCAGGCAACCCAGTTCATCCACTTCCAAACGCACATTGCGCGCCATTCCCTGCGGCAGCAACGCGCGCGCGGCAAAATAAACGGACATAGCGAAATCCTGTCGGTGATGATCGTTGATGATACTGTTCGTAGATAATACTGCTCATTGATAACACAGTTCGTCGATAACACAGTTCGTCGGCAACGGATGTATAGACATATCTATACACCAAAGTCGACAACACATGGCATAAGGCTTTTTTATTGCGTCGCAGAAACCGGTTAACAGCCGATACTGTGACGGAGAAAGTGAATAAGAAATTCCTATTCCGTCACAGCTTGCTGAAATCCTGCGGTGGGGCGTATAACTTGTCTATACAAGACTATAACAGCAAGAGGGAACAGGATGACGATAGTCTGTGACAGTCTGTGGCTGGGCGCCGATCTGGTTACCCTGCGCGGCGGCCGCTATCAGGTGATTGAGGATGGCGCGCTGGCCGTTACCGACGGCCGCATCGTCTGGCTGGGTGCGCGGCAAGCCTTGCCCGCTATCGCGCCGGCGCGCGTCACCGATTTTGGCGGCGGCATCATTACGCCCGGTTTTATCGACTGTCATACCCATCTGGTGTTTGGCGGCGATCGCAGCGGCGAATTCGAGCAGCGCCTCAACGGCGTCAGCTATGCCGATATCGCCGCGGCGGGCGGCGGCATTCTCGCCACCGTCAACGCTACCCGGCAGGCGGACCACGACAGCCTGTTCGCCTCGGCGCTCGCACGTTTGCGGCCGTTACTGGCCGAAGGCGTCACCACGCTGGAGATCAAATCCGGCTACGGGCTGGATGTGGACAGCGAACTGAAAATGCTGCGGGTGATCCGCGCGCTGGGCAGGCAACAACCGGTGCAGATCGTCTCGACCTGTCTGGCCGCCCACGCCATCCCGCCGGAGTTCCGGCAGCAACCGGAGGCGTGGATCGATCTGGTCTGCCGCGAACTGCTGCCGGCGGTGGTCAGCGAAGGGCTGGCCGACGCCGTCGATGCCTTCTGCGAGCATCTGGCGTTCAGCCCGGCGCAGGTAGAGCGGCTGTTTCAGGCGGCGCAAACGCATAAACTGCCGGTCAAACTGCATGCCGAGCAGTTATCGTCGTTGCATGGCAGCGCGCTTGCCGCACGCTTTCAGGCGCTGTCTGCCGACCATCTGGAATACGCCACCGAGCAGGATGTAGCGGCAATGGCGGCGGCAGGCACCGTCGCGGTACTGTTGCCCGGCGCCTATTATCTGCTGCGGGAAACGCAATGCCCGCCGGTCGAGCAATTTCGCCGCTACGGCGTGCCGATGGCGATCGCCAGCGACTGCAACCCCGGCACCTCGCCCGCGCTGTCGCTGCGGCTGATGCTGAACATGGCCTGCACCCTGTTTCGACTGACGCCGGAAGAAGCGCTGGCCGGAGTAACGTTGCACGCCGCCCGCGCGCTGGGGCTGGAGCAGAGCCACGGCTCGCTGGAAACCGGCAAGGTGGCGGATTTCGTACACTGGCCGCTGGCGCGCCCGGCGGAACTGGTTTACTGGCTGGGCGGTCAACTGCCCTGCACTACGATTTTTCGCGGAGAACAACGCCCATGACCCCGTTTACCTTTATCGAGGGCGACAGCCCGCTGCTGCTCAGCATTCCCCACGCCGGCACCGACCTGACGCCGGAGGTGGCCGACGGGCTCAGCCCGGCTGCGCGGCCGCTGTCGGATACCGACTGGCATATCCCGCAACTGTACGATTTCGCCCGCGGGCTGGGTGCCAGCGTGCTGGCGGCCAACTATTCGCGTTTTGTCATCGACCTGAACCGTCCGGCCGACGATCAGCCGCTGTATACCACCGCCACCACCGGCCTGTTTCCGGACGTGCTGTTCGACGGCACCCCGGCATTCCTGGCCGACCGCGCGCCGTCGGAAACGGTGCGTGCCGGTTATCTGCGCGATATCTGGCAGCCTTATCATCAGCAAATCCAGCAGCAACTGGCGCGTATCAAGCAGCGCCACGGCTATGCGCTGCTGTTCGACGCCCACTCCATCGCTTCACGTATTCCACGTTTGTTTGACGGCCAATTGCCGGATTTGAACCTCGGCACCAATGGCGGCCTCAGCAGCGCGCCCGAAATCGAAGCCGCGCTGCTGGAGGCGTGTCAGTCACAGTACCGCTGGAGCTGGGTACTGAACGGCCGATTCCGCGGCGGCTATATCACCCGAGCCTACGGCCAGCCGGAGCAGCATCAGTATGCGCTGCAGTTGGAACTGGCGCAGTGCAACTATATGAGCGAACAGGCGCCGTTCGCCTGGCAACCGGCCAAAGCGCGGGAACTGCAACCGATGCTGGAACGCATCGTGCGTACCTTTATGGACACGGCGGCCAGGCTGCATCACGGCTAACCGCCGGTTTATCACAGAGGCAGGCCCACCCGGGCATTACCGCTATCGGCCACCACAAAGCGATCGACGGTTTCTTTCATGTCGCCGGCCTGCCTGTCGAGCAATTGGCTGGCGCTGGCCGCCTGCGACACCAGCGCCGCATTCTGCTGCGTCACCTGTTCCAGTTGATTCAGCGCCAGATGTACCTGATCCACGCCAAGCGACTGCTCCCGCGCCGCGGTGGCGATATCGCTGACAAAATCCCGCACCTGCGACGTACTGGTCATGATCTGCTTCATGGTTTCGCTGCTGCGCGTAACCAGCGTCACGCCTGCATGCACCTGGTCGATGCTGCCGGAAATCAGCTCCCTGATACGCTGCGATTCGCCGGCGCTGCGCTGGGCCAGATTGCGCACCTCTGTCGCCACCACGGCAAACCCACGCCCTTGCTCGCCTGCCCGGGCCGCTTCCACCGACGCATTGAGCGCCAGCAGGTTGGTCTGAAACGCGATGGCGTCAATCGCCGCGGTGATTTGCGACATCTGCTCGCTGGACTGGCGAATCAGCGCCATCGTTTCGCTGGCCTGCAATGTGACCTGATCGGCCACGCCAATCTGCTCTTCCATGATTTTCATCAGTTCCGACGCCTGAGCGGCGTAATCGGCGGTCTGTTTCACCGCCACGGTAATCTGTTCCATGCTGCTGGCGGTTTCCACCAGCGACGCCGCCTGTTCGTCGGTCCGCTGCGCCAGATCCTGATTACCCTGTGCGATTTCATTGCTGGCGCGCTCCACCAACCCGGCGCTCTGCTTAATGGTACACACCACATGTTCGATATTTTCCAGCGACCGGTTATAGGCCCGATTCAACTGCGACAGTTCATCTTTACCCTGAACATCCAGCCGACACGTCAGGTCATTGCCCATTTCATCAATGGTTTTCAGCGTCGAGGTCAATTGCTGATAGACATTGCGCGCCACCAGCACCGCCAGCAGCAGCGCCAGCAACAACGCCGCCACCGCGCCGCCCAGATAACCGTACCCGCTCAGCCGGGCCTGTTTTTCCAGCGTGTCCGCCCAGCTCAGCAAATCCGTCGATGCCGCATCCTCAATGGCTTTCAACTGGTCGATGCGCTGTGTCTGCTGTGTGAACCACTCGTTGGCGTCAACCCCAAATCCTCCGGTCGCGGCTTTGGCAAACGCGGTATCGCGCATTTTCAGCGCCGGTTGCGCCGTCGCACTGCTCAGTGAGTCCTGCATACGCTGACTGAGCGCCGGTTGGGCGAACTGATTGAAAGCATTGGTGTACGCGCTTTCCATGCCGACCAGTTGGCTGAAACGCTCGTACTGACCCGGCGCAAAACGATCCACGGCGAACACTTCGGACAACAATGCGCGCATGATGCCCGCCTGTTCCTTGATATTCAGCACGTTGTAATAGGCCGCCACGCGGGTTACCAGCCCGCCATTCGTTACCAGGTGACTCATATCGCCCACCAGTGCGATAAGGTCGCTGACGTTGGCGGTGTACCACCCCACCACTTGCGACGTGGGCAGCGAGAAACCGTCTACCTGAGCGCGCAGCGAGGAGAGTGTTTGCAGGCGCTCCTGCAAACGGTTCAGACGCTGCGCGATACCCCCAGCGGAGCTGGATAAGGCCAGCGCGGACTGACTTTCCCACAACGCGGCTAATGCTTTATCGGTTTCAACACGCTGGGTTCGCAGCGGATCGGCGAATTTCTGCCCCTTGCTGCCGATGAAGCCGGAACTCATGCCGCGTTCGCGTTGCAGGGCGTGGGCGGCATTACCGGCCCGCTGCGCCAGTGACAGCAACTGGGAAAACTGCGCCATGTCCTGCTCCGTCTGACGGCGCTCCAGCACGCCGCTGGCGGAGAACCACAGCAGCGCGACCAGTAGCGGCATTAGCGCCAGAGCGAACTTGTAACGAATAGAAAGAGAGGATAATCGAAGCATGTACCGCCCCTTGTTTGATCCCGGGTGATAGCTTTATCCCAGGTAGTAGTTTGATCCCAGATATGCGTTGATGTCATCACGCCAGAAATAGTCAACACGAAAATTAATAATCCAATTTTCATCGTCCTTCGACTCTGAAACTTTACTCCTCCTAAAGTGGTACATCGGCCTGGGAGAAATACACCGCAATAATTTGTTCTTATAGATTGATATACCCCCGATTTACGCCAGAAAACCGTTAAACCGCGCCCATTCCTGAAGCGCTACGTCATTGACAAGCCAGACATCACAATTAATCACCATACAACGCCTGACAGCCCGCGCCGCTTCTGCCAAAATAGGCGCATTCCCCTCGCATTGAAAATGATGGATTTTCTGTACATGGTTGCAAAAATTATTGATGGTAAAACGATTGCGCAGCAGGTAAAAGACGAAGTGGCCGTGCGCGTAAAACAACGACTGGCCGAAGGTAAACGCGCGCCGGGGCTGGCGGTCGTGCTGGTGGGCGATAACCCCGCCTCGCAGATTTATGTCGCCAGCAAACGCAAAGTCTGTGAGGAAGTCGGTTTCGTTTCCCGCTCCTACGACCTGCCGGCCACCACCACCGAGCCGGAACTGCTGGCGCTGATCGACGAACTGAACGCCGATGCCGCCATCGACGGTATTCTGGTTCAGTTGCCGTTGCCGGCGGGAATCGATAATACCAAGGTCATCGAGCGCATCGCGCCGGACAAAGATGTGGACGGTTTCCATCCGTATAACGTCGGCCGGCTGTGCCAGCGCGCGCCGCTGCTGCGCCCCTGCACCCCGCGCGGCATCGTCACGCTGCTTGAACGCTATGACGTCAACATGTTCGGCCTCAACGCCGTGGTGGTAGGCGCATCCAACATCGTCGGCCGCCCGATGAGCATGGAACTGTTGCTGGCAGGCTGCACCACTACCGTCACCCATCGCTTCACCAAAGACCTGCGTCATCACGTCGAACACGCCGACCTGCTGGTCGTGGCCGTCGGCAAGCCGGGGTTCATTCCGGGCGAGTGGATCAAACCGGGCGCCATCGTGATTGACGTCGGCATCAACCGGCTGGAAAACGGCAAAGTGGTAGGCGATGTGAAGTTTGACGAAGCCGCAGAGCGCGCCGCGTACATCACGCCGGTGCCGGGCGGCGTAGGGCCGATGACGGTCGCGACGCTAATTCAAAACACCTTGCAGGCCTGCGAGGAATACCACGACACAACGGCACAGGCGTAATCCCCCATGAACGTATTCCATCTGGACAAACACCCGCACGTGGAACTGTGCGACCTGCTGAAACTGCAAGGCTGGAGCGAAAGCGGCGCCGCCGCCAAACAGGCGATTGCCGCCGGTGAAGTGACCGTCGATGCCCAGACCGAAACCCGCAAGCGCTGCAAGATCGTCGCGGGTCAGGTTGTGAGTTTTAACGGAGAGTCCGTTACCGTGCAGGCGTGACGCGCCGGTTTTCGTAACGACTTCATATCGTCGCAACCCAATGTCGTAGCAGTCCAACGATGAAAAAAGGCCCGGAAAAACCGGGCCTTTTCTATTGGAGGAACGCCGTCTGGCGAACCGCGATTATTTACTACGCCGGGATTATTTGCGACGCCAGGATTATTTGCGACGCCAAATAGTGCCCTGCGGGCCGTCTTCCAGCACGATGCCCATTTCCGTCAGCCGGTTGCGCGCCGCATCGGCCAGCGCCCAGTCTTTGGACTGACGGGCATCGTTGCGCTGTTTGATCAGGGCTTCGATTTCCTGCACTTCGCCGTCATCGGCCTGCGCGCCGCTTTGCAAAAACAGCTCCGGATCCCGCTCCAGCAGCCCCAGTACGCCAGCCAGCTTACGCAACGCCGCCGCCAGACCATTGGCCGCCGCCGCATCTTCCGCTTTCAGGCGGTTAACCTCGCGGGCCATGTCGAACAGCACCGAGTAGGCTTCCGGCGTATTAAAGTCATCGTCCATCGCGTCGCGGAAACGGCTTTCGAAGTCATCGCCCCCCGCCGCCGGTGCGGCGGCATCGGTACCACGCAGCGCGGTGTACAGGCGCTCCAGCGAGGCACGCGCTTGCTTGAGGTTTTCTTCCGTGTAATTCAGTTGGCTGCGATAGTGGCCGGAAATCAGGAAATAGCGGATGGTTTCGGCATCGTAGTGCGTCAGCACATCGCGCATAGTGAAGAAGTTGTTCAGCGACTTGGACATCTTCTCCCGATCGACCATCACCATGCCGGTATGCAACCAGTAATTCACATAATCGCCGCCGTGCGCGCAGGTAGACTGGGCAATTTCGTTTTCGTGGTGCGGAAACATCAGGTCGGACCCGCCGCCATGAATGTCGAAATGTTCCCCCAACTGCTTGCAGTTCATCGCCGAGCACTCAATGTGCCAGCCCGGACGGCCATTACCCCACGGCGACGGCCAGCTCGGTTCGCCCGCTTTGGACATTTTCCACAGCACGAAGTCCATCGGGTTGCGTTTCACCTCGGTGATTTCCACCCGCGCCCCGGCTTTCAGTTGCTCCAGGTCCTGGCGAGACAGCGCGCCGTAACCCGGCGCGGTATCCACCGAAAACATCACGTCGCCGTTATCCGCCACGTAAGCGTGACGACGGGCGATCAATTTTTCCACCAGCTCAATGATTTCCGCCATGTAATGCGTCGCACGGGGCTCTTCATCCGGGCGCTGGATATTCAGCGCATCGAAGTCGGTATGCATTTCACCGATCATGCGATCGGTCAGTTGCGTGATGGTTTCGCCGTTTTCCGTCGCACGTTTGATGATCTTGTCGTCAATATCGGTGATATTGCGCACATATTTTACGTCGTAACCCAGATAGCGCAGGTAGCGCGCCACCACGTCAAATGCCACAAACGTCCGCCCATGACCGATATGACACAGGTCGTAAACGGTTATCCCGCACACATACATGCCAACCTTGCCAGCGTGGATGGGTTTGAATTCCTCTTTTTGACGACTCAGGGTATTAAAGATCTTTAGCATCAGGGCATTCCATGGTGTTCGCAGGAGATGTGCATCGTTGTCTGCGGTACGCGTAATAAAGTCGGTTTTTATCCGGTTTTCGGACGTAGAGCCTATCTCAATAGGCGTCATTGGCGCAGCCAGTTTGGACTCGGACAGCGCGGAGAAACCGGAGCGTACACGTAGTACGTGAGGATTTCGAGCACTGCCCAGGGCCAAAATGGCAAGTAAAATAGCCTAATTGGGATAGGCTTTTAGCTGCGTATTGAAACCTGAACCCTGCCCTATTGCAAGCGGGTGCGCCTAATATTAGGCATCCCCTGCGGTTTCGCGTCCTGAGCGGCCCCTAAACGCACAAACCCGGCGATATCGCCGGGTTTGCTTGGCTGCCAGTCGCAGCCGGATAAATCCGTTACCGTATATCCAGCTTAGCGCCAGCGCGGGTCACTCATTACGGAATATTTGCCGCTGCCCAGCAACGCAATCACGATACCGGCAAAGAAGTAGACCGCAACGCCTTCCGCGCCCCATGCGCCGGTTTTTTCCAGCATGAACAACGCCTGCGGCTCAGCCAGCAGCAGCGCCACCACCATGGTGGACGAGAAGATCAGCGCGGCCGGACGGGTCAGGATGCCGAGAATCATCAGTACCGGCATCAACACTTCCCCCATGAACACGCCATAGGCGATAAACCCAGGCAGGCCGTGAGCCGCCAGCATCCCCTGAATACCACCGACGCCGGCGATTAGCTTATGAACACCGTGGAACAGCATCAAAATACTGAATGACAGTCGCAAAACCAGCTTGCCGCAATCCGGTTTGTCTAACAGCTGATTAATCCGGTCCAACATAATTTACCTACCTGTATGATTATTGAGTGAGCAACGTGTTAACGAGAGTGACTATCAACTACAACAAGGATAAGTTTAGAAAGTAAAAAAACATATCAAAATGAAACCAGTTATTGATTTAGCGCAACAAAAATATATTTCAAATAAACTCAACTAAATACCGAGAATCAATGAGTTTATTTGAAAGATTTTCCATGCCTGTCTCCACATTTCTCCGCCAGCTTCGCCCCTGTGCTGACTCAGCCATTCACTTATGTTATAAGAGCGCTCTTGGCGACTTGGCGCCTCGGTGAATATCTCTCATCATTCTGTGTACTATGGCTAAGTAAGGTTCATCTATGATTACGTTTCATACCAACCACGGCGACATCGTCATCAATACCTTCCCGGAAAAAGCACCGGTTACCGTGGAAAACTTCCTGAACTACTGCCGCAGCGGTTTTTACGATAACACCATCTTTCACCGTGTGATCAACGGCTTCATGATCCAGGGCGGCGGCTTCGAACCCGGCATGAACCAGAAAGACACCAACGCGCCGATCAAGAACGAAGCCAACAACGGTCTGGGCAACAACCGCGGCACGCTGGCTATGGCCCGCACCAATGATCCGCATTCAGCGACCGCCCAGTTCTTCATCAACGTGGTGGACAACGACTTCCTGAATTTCAAATCTGAAAGCGTAAACGGCTGGGGTTACTGCGTGTTCGCCGAAGTGGCGGAAGGCATGGACGTGGTCGACAAGATCAAGGCTGTGTCCACCGGCCGCAGCGGTATGCATCAGGATGTACCGAAAGAAGACGTAGTCGTTACCAGCGTAACCGTCAGCGAGTAACGCCGGCTGCATGACCACGCTGTTTATTAGCGATCTGCATCTGAGCGAACAGGAACCGGCGATCACCGCCGGTTTCCTGCGTTTTCTGCGTGAAGACGCGCCCGGCGCCGACGCGCTCTACATCCTCGGCGATCTGTTCGACGCCTGGATTGGCGACGATGACCCGGCCCCGCTGCACGCCACGGTGGCGCAGGCGTTAAAGACGCTGGCCGACACCGGCGTACCCTGCTATTTCGCCCACGGCAACCGCGACTTTCTGCTTGGCGCGCGCTTCGCCCGCCAGAGCGGCCTGCAGTTGCTCGCCACGGAAACGGTGCTTGACCTCTATGGCCGCCGCACGTTGCTGCTGCACGGCGATACTCTGTGTACCGACGATCACGCCTACCAGAACTTCCGCCGCAAGGTGCATAACCCGTTCATCCAGCGGCTTTTCCTGTGGCTGCCGTTGTCCCTTCGTCTGCGCATCGCCGCCCGTATGCGCGCCGCCAGCCAGCAGGCCAACCAGCACAAATCCATGACCATTATGGACGTCAACGCCGATGAAGTGATGGCCCGCCTGCGGCACCATCAGGCCACGCTGATGATCCACGGTCATACCCACCGCCCGGCGATTCATCCGATCGATCAGGCCGGCGTGTGCGCCGAGCGCGCCGTGTTGGGCGCCTGGCATCAGGAAGGTTCTCTGCTGCGGGTGACCGCGGACGACGTCCGTCTGATTTCATTTCCGTTGTAACGCGACGTTTACACTGATTTCCCCCCTTAACGGCCCATTTCATCGCCACGCAACCGTTTTCCTCCCCTCTGGCTCATGGTATGCTCTACGCCCTCGCGACCTGCGGCTCCGGTTTCAGGTCGCCGTTGCACCGCGCAATGACCGCATCATGCACGATCATCTACTGTCATGCACGATCATCGACATGAATCACCACCGTCATGCAAACCACAGGAGCATTACAGGCATGTCATCCAACGCTGCCCCGGCGAAAATCGCTATTGTCATGGGTTCAAAGAGTGACTGGGCCACCATGCAGTTTGCTGCAGAGATCCTCACCACGCTGAATCTGCCCTATCACGTTGAAGTCGTCTCCGCGCACCGCACGCCGGATAAACTGTTCAGCTTCGCCGAACAGGCGGACCAGAATGGCTTTGACGTTATTATCGCCGGCGCGGGCGGCGCCGCTCACCTGCCGGGTATGCTGGCGGCTAAAACCCTGGTGCCGGTGCTGGGCGTGCCGGTGCAGAGCGCCGCGTTAAGCGGTGTCGACAGCCTCTATTCGATTGTGCAGATGCCGCGCGGCATTCCGGTCGGCACCCTGGCCATCGGCAAAGCCGGCGCCGCTAACGCCGCCCTGCTGGCCGCGCAGATTCTGGCGCGTCACGACCGCGAGCTGGCTTCTCGTCTGGCCGCCTGGCGTCAGGCGCAGACCGACGAGGTGCTGAACCACCCGGATCCGCGGGAGGATGCATGAAACCGGTTTGCGTACTGGGTAACGGCCAACTGGGCCGTATGTTGCGCCAGGCCGGCGAGCCGCTGGGCATCGCCGTTTATCCGGTCGGGTTGGATGCGGAGCCGGAATCGGTGCCGGTGCAACACAGCGTCATCACCGCTGAAATCGAACGCTGGCCGGAAACGGCGCTGACCCGCCAGTTGGCGCAGCACCCGGCGTTCGTCAACCGTGATATTTTTCCGCGTCTGGCCGATCGCTACACCCAAAAACAGCTGCTGGACGAACTGAATCTGGCCACCGCCCCCTGGCAGTTGCTGGCCTCGGCGCAGGAATGGCCGGCGGTATTCGCTGCGCTGGGCGAACTGGCGATCGTTAAACGCCGCGTCGGCGGTTATGACGGTCGCGGTCAGTGGCGTATTCGTCCCGGCGAAGAGCATAGCCTGCCTGCCGACTGCTACGGCGAGTGCATCGTTGAACAGGGCATCGCGTTTTCCGGCGAGGTATCGCTGGTCGGCGCGCGCAACGTAAAAGGCGACTGCGTATTCTACCCGCTGACCCGCAACCTGCATGAAGACGGCATCCTGCGCGCCAGCGTGGCATTGCCGCAACCGCAGCCGCACCTGCAACAGCAGGCGGAACAGATGCTGTCGGCAATTATGCATCGTCTCGGCTACGTGGGCGTGATGGCGATGGAATGCTTCGTGGTGGGCGATCGCCTGCTGATCAACGAGCTGGCGCCGCGCGTGCACAATAGCGGCCACTGGACGCAAAACGGTGCCTCCATCAGTCAGTTCGAACTGCACCTGCGCGCGATTCTCGACCTGCCGTTACCGGCCCCGGTCGTCGCCAGCCCGTCGGTGATGGTCAACCTGATCGGCACCGACGTGAATATCGATTGGCTGGCGCTGCCGTTGGTGCACCTGCACTGGTATGAGAAAGAGGTACGTCCAGGCCGCAAGGTGGGTCACCTGAACCTCAATCACCCGGATGCCGCGCTGCTGAATCAGACGCTGCGGGCACTGGCGCCGTTGTTGCCGGACGCCTATCAGTCCGGGCTGGTATGGGCCCAGCAGCAACTGAGCTGCTGAGTCATTTAATGATACTGGCGGGCCGGCGTCGGCTCGCCGGTACCTGAAGCAAGATTTTTACGTGACATTATGATGATTGGGTTTATTATTTTCACCGTCTCCAAATTAAATATGTTTCATTGGTTATTTATTTCACCTGTCGCTATTTCTCATGAAATATATTTACGCTTTATTACCCCCTCAATTAACCGCATTAACGCATCAAAAAAGATACCGTCGAAAATAAAAAATTTAACGCATCAATCCTGATATTTTATTTTTAATTAATTGAGGTTAAAATAATTGACCTTAATTCATTTGTGTGATCGCCTCACTATTATTCCTCAACGGTCAGGATATAGAATGCAGCCACAAAAAAGATTACCCCGATTCACATGATGTCTCGTGTGACACCTGCGAATTATCTCTGTATTGGCCTGCCGCCGGTACGGTATTTTTTATACTCTGTGTTCACCAAGGAGAAACACGCATGAGCACAATTCAAGACAGCAGTCAGGTACTGGAGCAAGCTTCAGGCTGGCGTAAAAGCGATACCGTCTGGATGTTGGGCCTGTACGGCACGGCAATTGGGGCGGGCGTGCTGTTTTTGCCCATCAATGCCGGTATTGGCGGTCTGATTCCGTTGATTATCATGGCAATTATTGCTTTTCCAATGACCTATTATTCTCATCGCGCATTATGCCGTTTTGTCTTATCCGGCAAAAAAAGCGGTGAAGATATTACCGAAGTGGTAGAAGAACATTTCGGCACCGGTGCGGGAAAATTAATCACCCTGCTCTATTTTTTCGCCATTTATCCGATTCTTCTGGTTTACAGCGTAGCCATTACCAATACCGTTGACAGCTTTATTACTCACCAGCTGCATTTACCGTCGCCGCCGCGGGCGATTCTGTCGCTGATATTGATTCTGGGGCTGATGTTTATTGTCCGTTTCGGCGAAGCCATGATTGTAAAAGCCATGAGCGTGCTGGTTTATCCGTTCGTGGCGGTATTAATGATGCTGGCGCTGTATTTAATTCCTCACTGGAATACCACGGTCTTCCACAATATTTCCCTGACCAACAGCACCACCGGCAACGGCATGCTGGCGACGCTGTGGCTGGCGATTCCGGTAATGGTGTTCTCCTTCAACCATTCGCCGATCATTTCATCTTTCGCGGTCGCCAAACGCCGCGAGTATGGCGACAACGCCGAGAGAAAATGCTCCCGCATTCTGGCCTGCAGCCACACCATGATGGTGCTGACCGTGATGTTCTTCGTGTTCAGCTGCGTACTGGCGCTCTCTCCGGCGGAGCTGATGGAAGCCAAGACGCAGAACATTTCGATTCTGTCCTACCTGGCTAACCATTTTAACAACCCGGTCATGGGGTATATGGCGCCGGTCATCGCCACCATCGCTATCTCCAAGTCGTTCCTCGGCCACTATCTGGGCGCCGGCGAAGGCCTTAACGGCATGATGGTGAAAATGCTGCGCAGCCGCGGCAAGACCGTCTCGACCACCAAACTGAACCGCATCACCGCATTGTTCATGCTGGTCACCACCTGGCTGGTCGCCACCCTTAACCCAAGCATTCTGGGTATGATTGAAACGATGGGCGGCCCGGTTATCGCCTGTCTGCTGTTCCTGATGCCGATGTACGCCATCCGTAAAGTGCCGGCCATGCGCCAGTACAGCGGCACGCTGAGCAATGTGTTCGTCACCCTGCTGGGTCTGATCGCCATCACCGCTATCGTCTACACCCTGTTCGAGTAATACCTCCGTACCCTCCCGACGCAGGCGGCCCGGCTGCCTGCGTCAGCTGAAAGGAACCCCCTATGGTCAGCGTATTTGATATTTTCAAAATTGGTATCGGCCCTTCCAGTTCGCATACCGTTGGCCCGATGAAAGCTGGCAACATGTTCACGGACGATCTGGTCAGCCTGTCTCTGATTTCATCGGTTGACGCCATTATCGTTGATGTTTACGGCTCGCTGGCCCTGACCGGCAAGGGCCACCATACCGACATCGCCATCATTATGGGACTGGCGGGCAACCTGCCGGACAGCGTGGATATCGACGCCATCCCGGCGTTTATTCAACAGGTGCAGCATACCCGCCGTCTGCCGCTGCTCAACGGGCGGTATGACGTCAGCTTCCCGCTGGACAGCGCGCTGCGCTTTCAGCCGGAGAACCTGCCGCTGCATGAAAACGGCATGACGATCCGCGCGCTCGACGCCAGCCAGAAGGTGCTGTACAGCAAAACCTACTACTCCATCGGCGGCGGTTTCGTGGTCGATCAGGAGCACTTCGGCCAGCCGATGGCGCAGGAAGAGCGCGCACCCTGGCCGTTCTATTCCGCCCGGCAATTGTTACAGCACTGCCACGACAACTGCCTGTCGCTGTCGGCGGTGGTGATGAAAAACGAAATCGCCATGCACGGCCGCGACGCGTTGGAAGCCTATTTCGCCAGCGTCTGGCAAACCATGCAGAATGCCATTCATCGCGGCATGAACACCGAAGGCGTCCTGCCCGGCCCGCTGCGGGTGCCGCGTCGCGCTTCGGCGTTGCACCGCCTGCTGTTCACCAACGGCCGTTTCTCCAACGACCCGATGGACGCGATGGATTGGGTAAACATGTTCGCCATGGCGGTGTCGGAAGAAAATGCCGCCGGCGGCCGGGTGGTGACGGCGCCGACCAACGGCGCGTGCGGCATCATTCCGGCGGTACTGGCGTATTATGACCGTTTCATCCAGCCGGTAACGCCGGACACCTGTCTGCGCTATTTTCTGGCGGCCGGCGCCATCGGCATTCTGTTCAAGATGAACGCCTCTATTTCCGGAGCGGAAGTGGGTTGTCAGGGCGAAGTGGGCGTAGCCTGCTCAATGGCGGCGGCCGGTCTGGCGGAACTGCTGGGCGCCAACCCGGAACAGGTATGCATCGCCGCTGAGATCGGTATGGAACACAATCTGGGGCTGACCTGCGACCCGGTAGCCGGTCAGGTTCAGGTGCCGTGCATCGAGCGCAACGCCATCGCCTCCGTCAAAGCCATCAACGCCGCGCGCATGGCGATTCGCCGCGCCAGCGAACCCCGCGTCTCGCTGGATAAAGTGATTGAAACCATGTACGAAACCGGTAAAGACATGAACGCCAAATACCGCGAAACCTCCCGCGGCGGTCTGGCGATCAAAGTGGTGCAGTGCGAGTAAGCGTTCATCACAGGCAGTTAAAACAGAATCACGCGCCGGGTTAATGCCCGGCGTTTTTTCAGGAAGGTTTTTTCTCGCTATCCGGCCAGGACCAGATCAGGTTGTTTTCGGCGGCGGAAACATACCAGTCAAGCGCGCTGGCGACCGGTTTGGGCATCGACTCAGGTGCAGCCACAGGCGCGGCGACATCGGCGTTTTTCTTACGAATACGCAACGGCGCGCGCGGCTGCCCGCCATTCAGGCGCGCATTAAAATTCTCGACTTCGGTATCAAACAGCACGCCTTCCAGCTGATGTAAGCGATTCAACCCGCGCAGAATCGCCAGCAGGCTGCTCAGGGTAATCGACTCGCCCATTTCCGCCCGCTTGATGGTGGCGATGCCAAGCCCAGCCCGCTCGGCCAGATCCACCTGCGACAAGCGTTGCTGAATGCGCGCGTCTTTTATCCGCCGACAAAGCTCGGTGATGATGTCACCTTCGCTCATGGTGCTGAATCTCATAATGCCTACCGTTTAATACGCGTGAATGAAAACCGACGCTATTTTATCACCGCCGGGTTCAATCACACGGATAATTAATGACGCGTATCAATTATTTTGATCCAACACATAAAATGCGGCTCAATACGCCCATTTATCCGACTCAGGTACGTTATTTCCGTCTGATGAATCACGCCTTAAAACAAACTGTTTAAAACAAACTGTTTAAAACAACAGGCAGCGCATACGCCGCCCGTTGTATGGCACTTACTGAATGTTGTATGGCACTTACTGAATATTGAGCGACGTGCTCAGCGTGCGATTCGGGAAATTGGTCGATGTGGATTGATAACGGAATACCACCGACGACATATTGTCTGCATTGAAATACGCCATCCAACCCGCAACGGTGTAGCCAGCCGGGCAGCTTTCGGTATAACGACCATTAACAATACAAACGGGGTTAACCTGATACGGGCTGGTTTGCCCGCCGTTCAGCCAGCCAATGCGGTTACCGCCATACCCCACTTCCAGCACGGCGATGCGCAACGTGGTGCCACCCGCATAACCTGACAGTGTAAAGGTATTGGTCGGCACCGCCTGCCAGCCGCCTTTCAGCGAGGAATACACCGCGTACACCTGCACTGAACTCAACGCCGGCGCCGGCGCGCGCAGCGCTTTATGTTCGGAAGAGGACACGTCCTGTTCTGAACCGGCTGACAGCGGATGATCGATAAACGGAGAATCGAGCGCGGTAATGACGGTTTGTACCGGCTCATCAGAGGTTTGAGCATAAACTGGCGATAGCGCCGCCACGACCATACCCAGCGTAAAACCTATTTTTATAGACATTCTCATCCTGAGTGGTTCCATTAAAATATGCAGCCCATTGCTGCAATGAAATACTAATCAGCACAAAAAATTGCCTCCAGTAAAAAATGAGATAAGCAACATCATTTAAGAAACAAATAAAAATAAAAGAAAATATAAATAAAACAAAAATAAAAACCAGTCTGGAAATATAAATCAAAACAAATTAGACAAGAAATATTACCGCGTGTTTATTTTTCTTGGATTTACTACCTTTAATCTCAGGATAAAATGAAATAATAACGCACGTCTGACATGGAACACGTAAGGATTTCGAATACTGTCTGCGACAAAATAGTAAATGAGGCGGGCTGTCAGGATGTAAACCTATCTGGATGTAAACCTGTCAGTACAACTGTTAGCATAACTGTTGGTACAACAGGCAGCGTATGTGCTGCCTGTAAGGTGTAGTCTTATCGAGACGGTATTTTAAAAAAAATTACTTGATCGTGAGTGACGTGCTCAAGGTTTTATAGGGGAAATTAGCCGATGTCGATTGATAGCGGAAAGTCACTGATGTCTGATAGTTCGCGCTAAAATAGGCAATCCATCCCGCGCCCGTGGCACCTCTGGGGCAATTGTCCGTCATCTCGCCTTTCACCAGACACGCCAGTTTCACCGAATCGGGTTTCTTTTGTTCGCCGTTGATCCAACCAATACGATTACCACCATATCCGGTTTCCACCACGGCAATCTGCAGTGTGCCGCCCGCGTAGCCCGGCCCGATCGAAACCGCGTTAACGGGAGCATATTGCCAGGTGCCGCCATATACCCCTGATAATACTTTAATACGTAATCCACTCAGAGCAGGCGCAGGCGCACTGAACGCAGAAGACGTTGTAGCCAGAAGCAATCCCAGAGCCAACCCCATTTTTATAGACTTTTTCATCCCTAGCAATTCCATTTAAATGTACAGCCAATTGCTGCGAAAGAAATAGTAATTCACCTAATCAATTCCATCTAGCCAAAAACAGGCATAAACAATTTTGGTTATGCAATAAATAAAATAAAGCTGACCCAGATCAAATAAAGGAAATAAGTAAAATTGGCGTCATTGTCGCCACAGAAGAACATGTTTATTTATCGTTATTTTTATTTAATTGAAAGATAAGGTTATGAACAAATGAACGTATCGCAGCATAACGTAGTGAGCAAACCGCCTCACGAAAACATGCCGTTATCGTGAGGCGCAGCTTAACCGAAACGACCGGTAATATAGTCTTCGGTACGGCGTTCGGCCGGAGCGGTAAACAGCGCGTCGGTTTCGTTATATTCAATCAGCCGGCCATGATGAATAAACGCCGTATAATCGGACACCCGCGCCGCCTGCTGCATGTTGTGCGTCACCAGTACCAGCGTGAAGCGGCGTTTCAGCGCGCCGATCAGCTCTTCGATCACCAGCGTCGAGATCGGATCGAGCGCCGAGGTGGGTTCATCCAGCAACAGCACCTCCGGTTCGATGGCGATGGCGCGGGCGATCACCAGCCGCTGCTGCTGGCCGCTGGAGAGCGTCAGCGCATTGTCGCCAAGCCGGTCTTTCACCTCATGCCACAAGGCCGCGGCCCGCAGCGCATTTTCCACCGCTTCATCCAGCGTACGCCGCTCTTTCACGCCCTGCAGGCGCAGGCCGTAAATCACGTTTTCATAGATGGATTTGGGGAATGGATTGGGGCGCTGGAATACCATGCCGACCCGGCGGCGCAGCGTCGACACATCCACCGCCGGATCGTTGATAGGCATGCCCTGCAGGCGGATATCGCCTTCAATGCGGCACGTATCCATCAGGTCGTTCATGCGGTTAAAGCAACGCAACAGGGTGGATTTACCGCACCCGGACGGCCCAATCAACGCGGTCACGCGGTGTTTCGGAATACGCAGGGAGATATCGCTCAGCGCCTGCTTGTCGCCGTAATACAGATTCAGCCCGTCTACCGACAAAGCCGTTTGATCATCCGTCAACCGGTGGACGTCCATCACGGGGAGTCGTTCCAGCTGTTTAGGCATGCCCATCACTATTTCTCCCACTACGGTTCTCCCACCACGGTTCTCCCGCCACTCAGAGCGACATCGCTCGGTATTTTTCACGCAGCACATGGCGAATGCCGATCGCTGCCAGATTCAACGCCACCACAATCAGCACCAGCAACAGCGCGGTGGTGTACACCAGCGGACGGGCGGCTTCCACATCCGGGCCCTGAAACGCCAGATCATAAATCTGGAATCCCAGGTGCATGAATTTTCGCTCCAGATGCAGGTAGGGAAAGATATCATCCACCGGCAGCGCCGGCACCGACTTCACCACGCCCACCAGCATCAGCGGCGCGGTTTCCCCCGCCGCTCGCGCCACCGCCAGAATCAGCCCGGTCATCATCGCCGGCACCGCCATCGGCAACACCACGCGCCACAGGGTTTCCGCCCGGGTCGCCCCCAGCGCCAGCGAGCCATGACGCACCGACACCGGAATACGCGACAACCCCTCTTCGGTGGACACAATCACCACCGGCAGCGTCAATAGCGCCAGCGTGAGCGACGCCCACAGCAGCCCCGGCGTGCCGAACGTCGGGTTGGGCAGCGACTCGGCGTAAAACAGGCTATCCAGCGTACCGCCTACCAGATAAACAAAAAATCCCAGCCCGAACACGCCGTAAACGATCGACGGCACCCCGGCCAGATTCGCCACGGCAATCCGCACCCAGCGCGTCAGGCTGTTGTTGTCGGCGTACTCGTGCAGATAGACCGCCGCCACCACCCCCAGCGGCATCACGATAACCGACATCAAAATAACCAGCAGCACGGTGCCGAAAATTGCCGGAAACAGCTGGCCGGGGCTGCTGTCGTCCGGCTCGAACCGGGTCAGCATGGTGCCCAGCACCTGCAGCGTCTGCTGCGCTTTTTCAGGGATTGTCATCGCATTCGGGTACCAGGCCCGGTCGATCATCCTGACCGGAATGGTATGCCGCTGTCCTTGCGCATCCCGCAGCAGAACGGCGCTACGGTTGATGTCGGCATTGAACGCTATCAGTTGCTGGTTAAGCGCGTTGAAATGACGCTCCAGCTCGGTGCGTTCCGCTTTGAGGCGCGCCTGCGCCTGATCGCCCAAGCGGTTTTCCCGGCGCAGTTTCTCTTCCTGCAGCCGCAGCGCGTCGAACTGCTGATTAACCCGGTTCATCTCCCCCAGGCGCAGGGTCTGGGCGCGCGCCATCAATTGCCGCACCTGCAAAATGCGTTGTTGCAGCGTCGACGACAGATTGTCGGATACCAGCGGCTGTCCGTCCTCGGTCATGCCGTCAAGATAGCCATAGGCCATACCGTTGGTGGTGCGGCGCACCGCCAGCACGTCGACGGGCTGGCGGGCATCCGTCACCGACGTGGACAGCACCGTCTGAAAGCTCTGGCCGTAAAACTCCCGCCACCCGGTCTTGAGCAGATAGCGGGTAGCGCCTTCGGCGGGCGCATTCTCGACGCCGGCATCCGTCAGTTGTTGCCGGGTCAGACGCTGCGCGTCGTAGCGTTCGCCGATCAGTTGCTGCGCACTGCCCTGCGAATCCTGCAGGCTAAACAACCACACCGGCTGCGGCCACAGATAGCGCGCGCTCTGCCCGATCAGCAGCACAAATACCGCGATCATGGCAATCAGGCTGAAGGTAATGGCGGATGCCGTCAGCCATACCCAGGGCGTTCCGGTGCCGAACCAGCGCTTCATGACAATTCTCCTTCATCGCGATAGCGGCGACGCAGACGCTGGCGAATCACCTCCGCCAGCGAATTGACCACAAAGGTAAACACAAACAGCACCAGCGCGGCCAAAAACAGCACCCGATAATGCGCGCTGGACATCGCCGCTTCCGGCATCTCGATGGCGATATTGGCCGCCAGCGATCGTAACCCCTGAAACAGGCTGTTGTTCATAACCGGCGTGTTGCCGGTCGCCATCAGCACAATCATGGTTTCGCCCACCGCACGGCCGAAGCTAAGCATCAGCGCGGCGAAAATACCGGAACTGGCCGACGGCAGCACCACCCGCCACAGCGTTTGCCACGCCGTCGCCCCCAGCGCCAGCGACCCCTGACTCAGCCGCGCCGGCACGCTGAACAGCGCATCCTCCGCCAGCGAAAAAATCAGCGGGATCAGCGCAAACCCCAGCGCCACCCCGGCCACCAGCGTATTACGCTGGCTGAAATGATCGCCCATCCACTGCCAGAGCGGCTGCCCCAGCAGGCGCATTTCCAGCCACGGCCCCAGCCAGCAGGCCAGCGCCAACATCAACAACATCGCCGGTATCAGCAGTAATGCATCCCAGCCCGTCGACACGCCGCGTCGCCAGCGCCCGGGCAATTGCTCCAGCAACCAACCGCATCCCAGCACGGCCAGCACCCACAGCGGCGGCAGCAGCAGAATGGCGGCCAGATAGGCGGCCATGTGCGGCGCTAGCCAGAGCGCGGCAATCAACCCGATCACCACCGTCGGCAACGCGCCCATGATTTCCATCGCGGGTTTAACCCAGCGCCGTAGCGCCGGCGCCATGAAGCAGGCGGTGTAAATCGCGGCGGCCAGCGCCAGCGGCGCGGCGAACAGCATGGCGTAGAGGGCGGCTTTGAAGGTGCCGGTCAACAACGGGACCAGACTGAATTTGGCCTGATAACTGTCGTCGGCGGCGGTCGGCTGCCAGACATAATCAGGTTCGGGATAGTTTTCATACCAGAGTTTCTGCCATAGCCCGCGCCAGCCGATATCCGGGTAGGCGTTATCCAACTGATAGGGTTGCCAGCCCGCGTCCGTTTCCACCAGCAGCGCCCGCCCGCGGGGAGAAAACGCCGCCAGCCTGGCCTGCGTCGCCAGCAAGGCGCTCATCAGCTCGCCGGATTGTTTGCTGGCGAACAGCGAGAAATGCCCCTGTGGGTCGAGGGTGGCGAAAACGCGGCGACGCGGTTCGATCACCAGTTGCAACTGCCGTCCTACCGTGGGGAAAGTACGAATCTCACTCAGACGCGGCCCTTGCGCCGCCGGGGTATCGAACCACTGGCTGACCCGCCCATCGGCGGACTTCACCAGCAACGAATGGCCGCCCGCCAGCAGTGATAACGACAAAGGCGCCGTTCCCGGCAACGTCACCGTTTCGCGAGCGGTAAGCGCTTGCTCACCGTGTTGCCATACCGTCAGACGATTGCCGTTCAGGGTATAGAGCTGTTGCCCGTCCGGCGTCAGCAGCAGTTGTTCTGCCGGTTCGGTCAGCGTGGCCTGCCCGACGGACTGTGCGCCGGCGGCCGTCAGCGAATAGAGCTGCAACAGGTTATCGCCGCCAATCATCGCCACCCGCAGCACATCGCCTGACTCGGCGACCGCCAATTGCCGCAGCGGCGGCAGCGCGCCGGCCAGCAGAAGCGGGCGCTCACCCAGCGGATATCGCCACTGCGGCGCGCCAGCGCCGGACAGCGGCATTTCCGGACGCACCACGCTCAGCGCGCCGTCAGCCTGCCCCATGACCAGTAGCGGGCGCTCACCGACGCTCATCGCCGCCAGCGCTACCGACGGCGCTAATGGCACGCGCGCTACGGACTGACCGCGTTCAAGCGCGATGAATTCGCCGTAACCGGCCGTATCCACCCGGAAAGCCCAGCGCCCGTTGTCGTTGATGCCGAGCGCCAGCGCCGGCTCGCGGGTATCGACCGCCACCGGCGCCAGCGGCCGAATCGACGCAGAGGAAAACAGCGGGATCACCACATACAGCAGATAGAAAAAAATCAGCAGCAGCGCCAGCAACACCAGCCACCCGCTCCCCACCACAATCCGGCGCGTCAACCGGTCGATAAACGCCCGCTGTCTGTCCCGGTAAGGTAAATTGCCTGTGTCTGCCATGCGTCGCCGTTGTTCCTGCCGTGTCGTGAATCTGTCCGTCCCCTTGCGTAAATGAAGAGGAAGTTAAATTCCCCGTCACTGACGGGGTAACATATGTTGCCTTTACGCCTGTAATATGACAATGGTAAGTCGATACGCGCATTCGCTTTTATCGTCATTTGCGCGCCATAATGAACGTGGATATTAGCTACACTTAAGTCAAAATAGTGTAACGGAGCGACAATGAGTCAGGACAAACTCTACATAGAAAAAGAGTTGAGTTGGTTATCCTTTAATGAGCGTGTGTTGCAGGAAGCGGCGGACAAAACCAATCCGTTAATCGAACGGATGCGGTTTCTCGGCATCTATTCCAACAATCTGGACGAGTTCTACAAAGTTCGCTTTGCCGACCTGAAGCGCCGCATCCTGATCAACGAAGAACAAGGCTCCGCCGGCGAACTGCGCCATTTGCTCGGCAAAATTCAGACCCGGGTACTGAAAACCGACCAACTGTTCGACAATCTGTACAACGAACTGCTGCTGGAAATGGCCCGCAACCAGATCTTTCTGGTGAACGAGCGTCAGGTTTCCCCCAACCAGCAAATCTGGTTGCGCGAGTACTTCCGGCAAAATCTGCGCCCGCATATCACGCCGATTCTGATTCTGCCGGAAACCAATCTGGTGGAATTTCTGAAAGACGATTACACCTATCTGGCGGTGGAAATCATCCGGGGCGAGAAGACCGATTACGCGCTGCTGGAAATCCCGTCCGACAAAGTGCCGCGTTTCGTCGACCTGCCGCCGGAAGCGCCGCACCGCCGCAAGACCATGATTCTAATCGACAATATTCTGCGCTATTGTCTGGACGATATTTTCCGCGGCTTTTTCGATTTCGACGCGCTCAATGCCTACTCGATGAAAATGACCCGCGACGCCGAATACGATCTGGTCACCGAAATGGAATCAAGTCTGCTGGAACTGATGTCCTCCAGCCTGAAGCAACGTCTGACCGCCAAGCCGGTGCGCTTCGTCTATCAGCGCGATATGCCGGACGCGATGGTGGAGTGCCTGCTGAACAAGCTGGATATCTCCTCCTACGACTCGGTGATCCCCGGCGGCCGCTATCACAATTTCAAAGACTTCATCGGTTTCCCGAATATCGGCCGCGCCAATCTGGTCAACAAGCCGCTGCCGCGTTTGCGCCATAGCTGGTTCAGCCAGTTCCGCAACGGGTTTGACGCCATCCGTCACCGCGACGTGCTGCTTTACTATCCGTACCATACTTTCGAGCATGTGCTGGAGCTGCTGCGTCAGGCCTCTTTCGACCCGAGCGTGTTATCGATCAGGATCAATATCTACCGCGTGGCGAAAGATTCCCGCATCATCAACTCGATGATCCACGCCGCCCACAACGGCAAAAAGGTCACGGTGGTGGTGGAACTGCAGGCGCGCTTTGACGAAGAAGCCAACATTCACTGGGCCAAACGGCTGACGGAAGCGGGCGTTCACGTTATCTTCTCGGTGCCGGGGTTGAAGATTCACGCCAAACTGTTCCTGATTTCCCGCAAGGAAGGGGACAACATCGTGCGCTATGCCCACATCGGCACCGGCAACTTCAACGAGAAAACCGCGCGCCTGTACACCGATTACTCGCTGCTCACCGCCGACGAACGCATCACCAACGAAGTGCGCCGGGTGTTCAACTTCATTGAAAACCCGTACCGACCGGTCAGCTTCGACCATCTGCTGGTGTCGCCGCAAAATTCCCGCGCTCGTCTCTATCAGATGATCGATCAGGAAATCGCTAACGCACAATCGGGTCAGGAAGCAAAAATCACCCTAAAAATCAACAATCTGGTGGATAAAGGACTGGTGGACCGCCTGTACGCCGCCTCCAGCGCCAGGGTAAAAATCAACCTGCTGGTTCGCGGCATGTGTTCGCTGATTCCAGAACTCCCCGGGATCAGCGATAATATTCGTGTCATCAGTATTCTGGACCGCTATCTGGAGCACGATCGCGTCTATGTGTTCCACAATGGCGGCGACCACAAGGTCTTCCTGTCGTCCGCCGACTGGATGACACGCAATATTGATTACCGTATCGAAGTCGCGGTGGAAGTGCTTGATCACAGGCTTAAGGGCCGGGTGCTGGACATTCTGGATATTTTGTTCAGCGATACGGTAAAAACCCGTGTGGTAGACAAGGAACAGAGCAATCGCTACGTCACCCGCGGCAACCGGCGCAAGATACGCGCCCAGAATGCCATCTATGACTATATCAAGGCGCTTGAGCAACCCGGAGAACAGGCCTGACCCAATGCCTTTAACGAATCACAATACCGAACAACCCCAGGAATTCGCGGCTATCGACCTGGGGTCCAACAGTTTCCACATGGTGGTCGCCCGCGTCGTCAATGGCGCACTGCAGGTACTCAGTCGCCTGAAACAACGCGTGCATCTGGCCGACGGGCTGGACAGCCAGAACCGGCTGAGCGAGGAGTCCATCCAGCGCGGGCTGAGCTGTCTGGCGCTGTTTGCCGAGCGACTGCAGGGTTTTCCCGCTACTAACGTGTCGATTGTTGGTACTCATGCCCTGCGGCAGGCGGTCAACGCGCAGGATTTTCTGCGCCGCGCCGCTAAGATTATCCCCTACCCGATCGAGATCATCTCCGGCCATGAAGAAGCCCGTCTGATCTTCATGGGGGTGGAACACACCCAGCCGGAAAAAGGCCGCAAGCTGGTGATCGACATCGGCGGCGGCTCTACCGAACTGGTGATCGGCGAGGACTTTGAACCCATGCTGGTGGAAAGCCGCCGCATGGGTTGCGTCAGCTTCGCCCAGCAGTTTTTCCCCAACGGCGAAATCAGCGAGGCCAACTTCCGGCGCGCCCGGCTGGCGGCGGCCCAGAAGCTGGAAACCCTGGCGTGGGAATACCGTATTTACGGCTGGGACTATGCATTGGGCGCTTCCGGCACCATCAAAGCCACGTGTGAAATTCTGGTGGCGATGGGGGAAAAGGACGGGCTGATCACCCCGGAACGGCTGGAAATGCTGCGCGAGCGCATCCTGCAATTCAAAAACTTCCGTGCGGTTAGCCTGCCCGGTCTAACCGAAGATCGTCAGAGCGTGCTGGTGCCGGGCTTCGCCATCCTGTGCGGCGTGTTTGACGCGCTCGCGATCAAGGAGCTCCGCCTGTCGGACGGCGCTTTGCGCGAGGGGGTGTTGTACGAAATGGAAGGCCGCTTCCGTCATCAGGATATCCGTATCCGTACCGCGCAAAGTCTGGCCAGCCACTACAATATCGACCGGGAGCAGGCTAAACGCGTGCGGGAAACCGCTGAACAGCTTTATGCCCAATGGGCGCAGCAGAACCCGTCGCTGGTGCATCCGCAACTGGGAGCGTTGCTGAAATGGTCGGCCATGCTGCATGAGGTAGGGCTGGGCATCAACCATAGCGGTATGCATCGCCACTCGGCCTATATTCTGCAAAACACCAACCTGCCGGGCTTCAATCAGGAGCAGCAGCAGTTGCTGGCCCTGACGGTGCGGCTGCATCGCAAGGCCGTCAAGCTGGAAGAGTTGCCGCGTTTCAACCTGTTCAAAAAGAAGCAGTACCTGCCGATGGTGCAACTGTTGCGCCTCGCCACCCTGCTGAACAACCAGCGTCAGGCGACCACCACGCCGAAAACGCTACGTCTTATCGCCAGCGAAACGGCGTGGACGCTGATCTTCCCGCACGGGTTCTTCAACCAGAACATGCTGGTACAGCTTGATCTGGAACGAGAACAGCAATACTGGGAAGACGTTAGCGGCTGGAAATTGCACATCGAAGAAGAACTGGTCTGATTGTTTTCCAGGCCGGCAGCGCCTCCGGGTTTGCTGTCCGGCCTGTTATTACGGTGCATTTGCTTTTTTCCGTGACACCATTCACAGAATCATCATCAACAGCACGTCTGGCTACCCCACTCCACGCTTTTTGCCCCACTCACATTGACCATCCCGCAGGCTTGTGCCTAAATAAAATACAGCGAATGTCCGCGATAACAGGAAATCGAGCATCCATGTCCACCATTATCCACAAACGGCGCATAGCCCTGCGTCAGCGACGACGATCCGGTACGCGCATAGCCCGTACTGTACTAATGATTAGTTTTATTATTCTGCTTGGTCGTTTTGCCTATTCCGCCATCGGCGCTTTTCTCCATCACCAGAACACACAGCAACCACGTGTCGAACAGTCTGTTGCACCTGCTGTCGCTTCGACGACCGTGACTCCCCAACGCGAATAGCATCTTGTTGATGCTGTTGATGTCGTGACAAATGCCGAAAGCTATTGCACCCTGTGCCGTAGTCGGATGACGTTATGCTTTTTTAGGCCCCCGCGCGTTCCACCCGTCATTTCATGCCATACTCAGAATGCGTTTCCATGCTGCATATGTTTTATGCTGGCAATAGGTTTCACACAGACATAGGTTTCACAAAAATAATAGGGTCCCATACTGACAATAGAGGTGCGTCATGGCCAGTGGCTGGTCTAATGACGGTGCAGTGCAGGAGCAAATCGACGCGACGGTGGATGATGCCATCGCCCGCGCCCGTAGCCTGCTGCATCAGGGCGACAGCGCAGAGTATTGCGAGGAATGCGGCGAAGCCATCCCGCAGGCACGCCGTCTGGCGCTACCGGGTGTTCGCTTCTGCGTGCAGTGTCAGGAAAAGCTGGATAAGAAACAGGCCGTCAACAGCGGTTATAACCGACGCGGCAGCAAAGACAGCCAGTTACGCTGAAAGACGAGGCCGCTAATGCCAGCGTGACACCGGGCCTCGCCGGCCGGTTTACCTCACCACCAACACCGATGTCTGGGCATGGCGGACGATCGCCGCAGCGTTCGACCCCAGCAGATAGGTCTTCACATTCGGGCGACGCGAACCAATCACAATCAGATCGGCTTCAATTTCCTGAGCCAGTTCCAACACTTCATCGCGCGGAATACCGAAACTGATACTGTGAGACAGCTTGTCCGCCGGCAAATCGATGGTTTTCATCAAGGTATGCAGCTTCTCATCCGCTTTGATCACCGCCTCATTCTCAAACTCCTTGATGCCAAACGAGTACGCCGACATGAACGCCGAAGCGTCAGGCAGTGCATGAAACAGGTGGACGGTAGCGCCGGACTGCCTGGCCAGAGCCACGGCATGTGACAACGCCTTTTGGGTCAACGCTTCTTCGTCAATATCCACGGGTACTAAAATGGTCTTGTACATCATGCCCCCTTGAGTTAGCCACCGCTGTATTGAAAGCGTAGCCCCGTTTGCGGTCGCACGACGTCGTTTTTGAGGTATTTGTGAAGCGGCGCCGGATTTGCGCCGTAATATTACCAATACAATACAAACGGTTATCCTGTGGACCTTGCCCTCACCCGGCGTCGGGAGTAGTCTTGGCCCACTCAGACCATTACCCACAGATTTCGGGCATGACAACACTTGATGAGCTGTTTTCCCGGCTGTCACGCTCCCGCTTCCGCCAGCGTTTTCATCTGGGCGCCAAAGAGCGCGACTATTGCTTCAGCAAAGGCAAGACGCTGATTGCGTCTCACGCCGCCGATTTTATCGCTCAACGGCTGGCGCCGGCGGAGCCCGCCAACGACGGCAAACAAACCCCGATGCGTGGCCATCCGGTGTTTATCGCTCAGCACGCCACCGCAACCTGCTGCCGGGGCTGTCTGGAGAAATGGCATCACATCGAACAGCACCGCCCACTGAACGATGATGAACAGCGCTATATCGTCGAGGTGATTCTGCGTTGGCTTGAAAACGATCTGCTCAGTTCACCTTAAGCAGCGCACGCATCAGGCCGGGGCCTGCCACGCGCGCAGGATAACCTCGGTGTCTTCCACCCGCAGCGTATTGCCGGGAATGATGAAATCGCGCCAGACATCATTATGCTGGGCAATCAATTGTGCCGCGCTAACCGCCCGACGGTCCGCCGTGGTATGGGCATCGCCCGCTACCGTCTGGGCGTAGCCGCGGCTGGCGGCATTTTTGATGGTGGCATCGACGCAATAGTCGGTAGCGCAACCACATACGGTGAAATGCCGAACATCAAGACGGTTCAACGTGTCTGCCAACTCAGTGCGATAAAACGCATCACAGGCGGTTTTGGTGACGGATATCGCGTTCGCGGGACGATGCAGCGAGGGCAACAACTGCCATGCTTCGCTGCCGGGCGGCATATCTGCGTCCGCATGCTGAATGAAAACGGTCTGATCCGCCGCGTCAATCAACCGATTGATACGCTCAACCACTATATCCTGCTGATAACGCGGCGTGGCGAACACCCCGTTCTGCATATCAACAACGATTAACACCTGCATGTTTTTCTCCAGAACCCATAGCGCAAGGCACTATCATACCGCGTCACCGGGCAGGCTATAACGACATGAGCGGAAATTTGGAAGCGGGCTCGAAGACTGGAACATCGGCGCAAACGAAAACGGGCCAGCATAATGCTGACCCGTTAAGAATTTTGGCGGAGGAGTAGAGATTCGAACTCTAGAACGCTTTCGCGTCGCCGGTTTTCAAGACCGGTGCCTTCAACCACTCGGCCACTCCTCCGCAACGACGCGAACTATAAACAGTGTGCCGGATATTGTAAAGCGACACATCGCTCAATCGCCTGAAAAACAGGCAGCAACCGATTGAAAGCGTACAAAATCGCCATCAGGCTCAAGCGTTGATTATCAACAGTGTACTTTTATCGTCAACAGCGTAAAGAAGGGTAAAACGGCTTTAATAACATAATGCAACTACTTACTCTCTTTAAAGACAACAATGGCCCCCTTAACTAGAGAGAGTCGTTATTATGGACCGCATTATTGCCTCCACCACTCGCGAGCAATCGCTACTCAGTACCCACAAGGTACTTCGTAATACCTATTTCCTGCTGTCGCTGACGCTGGGTTTTTCCGCCGTCACCGCCACCCTTAGCACCGTACTGAACCTGCCATCGCCGGGTCTGATCCTGACGCTGGTCGGCTTTTACGGCCTGATGTTCCTGACATATCGTCTGGCGGACCGCCCGACGGGTATTCTGGCCGCGTTCGCACTGACCGGCTTTATGGGCTATACCCTCGGCCCATTGCTGAGCACGCTAATCGCTGCCGGCGCCAGCGACATCATCATGCTGGCGCTGGGCGGCACGGCACTGGTGTTCTTCTGCTGCTCCGCCTACGTGCTGACCACCCGCAAGGACATGTCTTTCCTGTCCGGCATGCTGATGGCTGGCTTCGTGGTGCTGCTGGTGGCGACGATTGCCAACCTGTTCCTGAATCTTCCGGGGCTGCATCTGGCTATCAGCGCGATGTTTATCCTGTTCTCCGCCGGTGCGATTCTGTGGGAAACCAGCAACATCGTCCACGGCGGCGAAACCAACTACATTCGTGCGACAGTCAGCCTGTATGTTTCCATCTACAACCTGTTTGTCAGCCTGCTGAGCCTGTTGGGGATGTCACGAGAGTAATCGGACGCCGACATCGGACTCTTCCAGACAAGGCGCCTTCGGGCGCCTTGTCGTTTTTTTGCGAGCATGAAGACCGCAGGGTACGTTTCAAACAGCACCTTGCGCCATCTTCTGTGTGCGCGGCAAAGTTTGCTAGACTAGGCGTGTTTTCACGTCATACCGAGGCAATATGTTAGTGTTTGAAGACCGGGTCATCGATACCGATGCCCAGGGATATTTGAAAGACAGCAGCGACTGGCAGGAAGGCATGGCCCCCATGCTGGCGGAACAGGAAGGCATCACGCTCACTGATGCGCACTGGGAAGTCGTGCGCTTTGTCAGGGCATTCTACATCGAATTCAATACCTCGCCCGCTATCCGTATGCTGGTTAAAGCGATGGCCCAGAAATACGGCGAGGAGAAAGGCAACAGCCGCTATCTCTACCGCCTGTTTCCCAAGGGCCCAGCCAAACAGGCGACCAAAATTGCCGGGCTGCCGAAACCGGTGAAATGCATCTGAATATTCAGGCGCGGGTTCAATAGCGAATGGTAAAATCGCGCTCATCGGTGGCGGGGTGCGGCTCCATCAGCACCTTGTCCACCCGGGCATGGCGCGGCCCTCCTTGCTTTAGCCAGGCCACCAGTTGCTCTACGGCATGCGTCTCGCCGCTGGCGACCACCTCCACGCTGCCGTCATCGCAGTTTCTGACGTAGCCGCGTACCCCCAACTGGCGAGCCTGCAGCTGGGTGTGATAACGAAATCCCACCCCTTGCACCATTCCGTAAACCCAGGTAATCACGGATACCGTCGACATCTATTCCCCCTCAAACGCCACTGAATGCAGTGTAAAAATACGTCAGAGTTAACGCATTTTCGCCATCGTTCAGCCTATTATTAGTACAATAAACAGACCGACTGGCTAAGCCGTCCTGATGAAGATCGCCACCGCACCTGATGACTTGAAAACCACGCGCCATCCCCCCATTTAGGGTACGTAATACGTTTCTCGGGAGGTCATATGATTAACTGTAAATTCACCATCGGACAGCAGATTCGTCATAAACTACTGGGGTACCCCGGCGTCGTCATCGACATTGATCCTGAATACTCCCTTGAGCAACCGAAATGGGAGGAGCTTGCGGTCAATGATACCCTGCGAACGGCACCCTGGTATCACGTGGTGATGGAAGATGAGCAGGGCCGCCCGATTCATACCTACCTGGCGGAAGAGCAACTGGTCAATGAAGACCCCAATCCTTCTGAGCACCCATCGCTGGATGAACTGGCCGCCACGATCCGACGCCGCGCCCCGCGCCTGCTGCACTGACATGTAATGATTGCGGCGCTCGTTTGCCGCCAGCCGCGCGTTTACCACCAGTATTGTCTCCACCGGGAAATGCTCCCCACCGGGAAACGAGGCAGGCCGCTTATTTTTCCAGCCCCAATCGGGGAATTTCAATTTTCGGACAACGATCCATCACTACCGTCAGTCCCGCATCATGCGCCAGTACCGCCGCGGCTTCATTGATGACGCCGATTTGCAGCCACAGCACCCGCGCACCGATAGCTATCGCGTCCTGTGCGACTTCAAACGCGGCGTCCGGCTGGCGAAAGACATCGACCATATCAATCGGTTCCGGAATATCGCTCAGTGACGCATAGGCGGCTTGCCCCAACAGGGTTTGCCCCGCCAGACGCGGGCTGACCGGAATCACCCGGTATCCCTGCCCAAGCAGATAAGCCATCACTCCGTAACTGGGGCGCGAAGGGTTCTCGCTAGCCCCGACCAGCGCAATGGTTTTCACCTGGTTCAGTACCGCTTTAATATCGCTGTCTTGCATGGTGGACTCCGTGACCGTTGACCCGATGAACGCCCGCTCTCAGACATGATGCCGGAAAACCCGAAGGCGTCAGGCGCTGCCTGTTATCAGTGTAACGCAGAATACCAGCGCCGATATGTCGTGCCGGTAAAATCCATCGGCAGGCTCACCACAAGCGCGTCGTGCTACCTTATTACGCATTAATAACCAAATATTTCATTTTTTAAATTTTGACACATTCTGTCCATTACTGAACAATACGGCGATCAGATCCGTAATGAGGCATGTATGAAAACAATTCCCGCTATCGCCGCCACGCTGTGGTTGCTCACGCTCAGTTCTCTGGCGATGGCGACGACGCTGAAACTCAGGCCCGATATTGAGCTGATGATGGTCGACGGGAAAAAGGTCTCCGGTTCGCTGCTCAACGGCGCAGACAGCCTCGAACTGGAAAAGGGGTATCATCAAATCGTTTTTCAGGCGCTGCGAACGGTTGGATCATCCGCCGGGACAAAACAAACCTATCGCTCGCCCGGTCTGATTGCCGTATTCGACGCGCACAACCTCAACGAAGTTTCCATCCGCCTTCCGGACCTGGAAAGCCCGAATGCGCAGCGGGATTTCAGCCAGTCACCCGATTATCAACTGGTGGACAGCAAAAACCTGCCCATCCCGATCCGCACCGATGTGTTGCGCGCCGGCGAAGTGGAATTGTCCGGTGAAATCGAAAAACGCATGGCTGACTACAACCGTTCGAGCCAACCGGCGGCTGTCATCACCTTCGCGCTGCAATCCCCCGCGAAGACTTCCGCCACTACCAACACGCCAGCCAATCCGCTGGATCCGCTCGGCATCATGCAGTACTGGTTTCAGCAAGCCGACAAAGGAACGCGCCAGCGATTTCTGGAATGGGCGAGGGAAAGAGAAGCCCACTAAGCATGCTGATTTTACAGACAAAAAACGCTGTTTTTGGAAAGATGCTCGCATTTTTTCAGTCTGCCGCTTTCCACTGAAACCGTGTTTCCGTAATCTGTAAAAACTATACTGTTCGAAGGATGTCGCCATGGAGTACACCACCCGCACAATCGAGGTGCATAAGCACATTGCTCTGGTTGCGCATGATCACTGTAAAGAATCCCTGCTGGAGTGGGTTAGCGCCAACAAAACCCAACTGGCGGAACACCATTTGTATGCGACCGGCACCACAGGCAACCTGATTCAACTGCATACCGGCCTGCCGGTCAGAAGCATGTTAAGTGGGCCGATGGGCGGTGATCAGCAGGTGGGCGCCCTGATCTCCGAGGAGAAAATCGACATGCTGATTTTTTTCTGGGATCCGCTGAACGCCGTGCCGCATGACCCCGATGTCAAAGCGCTGTTGCGCCTGGCAACGGTGTGGAATATTCCGGTCGCCACCAACCGCTCCACAGCAGACTTCCTGATTAACTCCACCCTGTTCCGCCAGCCGGTTTCCGTCACGATTCCGGATTACCAGCGCTATCTTCAGGGCCGTTTGAAGTAACCGCCGTTTTTACGCCAGAACTGGCCGGCTGCCCGGCCAGTTTTCCCTTCCGAAGGTAAACAGACGACGTTGCCGTTAGCCCGGTTTGCGCTGCATCGGTACGCCCAACTGATGCAAATCGTCCACAAACACCGAGGGCTCATCACGATCGTACAGCAGCCACACCTGATGTTTCGCCCGGGTCAACGCCACATATAACAATCGGCGCTCTTCCGCATCCGGGAAAGGCTCCGGCCGCGGCAACAGTACCGCTTCCAGCACCGATTCACGCGGCGGCGCGGGGAAACCGTCACGCCCTTCATGCAGCCCCAGCACAATCACATAGTCCGCCTGCTGCCCCTTGCTGGCATGAATAGTCATGAAATCAAGATGCAAATGCGGCCAGCGGGTCTGCGCCTTTTCCAGCACATCAGGCCGCAAATGGTGATAACGCGCCAGCACCAGAATGCGCGCTTCCGCTGTCACATACCCGCTCATCTTGTCCAGCAAAGCATCGAGCTGTTCCTGCGCCAGCAACACCACCGATTTTTTATTGCCGTCCCGCAGGCTATTGAGTGCTTTTTTCAGTTGGGCCGGGTTTTGTTGAATGAAGCGGCTGGCGATATCCCCGATACGGTGATTAAAGCGGTAAGTGGTATCCAGCACGCACTGCGCGCCTTCGCCAAAGTGCTGTTCAAATGCGGTGGTGAGCGTCAGTTCCGCGCCGCTGAAGCGATAGATCGCCTGCCAGTCATCGCCAACCGCAAACAGGCTGCTATCGGGAGCTTGCCGTCGCAGCGCATCCAGCAGACGGGCGCGCTGGGGAGAAATATCCTGAAACTCGTCCACCAGAATATGCCGCCACGGACTGACAAAACGGCCTTTGTCCAGGCAGTTGACCGCCTGATGGATCAGGCCGGAAAAGTCCACCGTCCCTTCGTCTTTCAACGCTTTTTTCCAGGCTTTCAGCAATGGCGCCATTAGCCGCAACCGTTGCTGAAACAGCGGGCGCGTTTCGTCATCGGCCAGCGCCAGCATTTCGCTCTGGGTACCGCCTTGCATCCGCATCAGCCCCAGCCACCGCTCCAGCCGGCCGGCCAGCCGCGACGCAATAGCCGCATCCTGCCAAAAATTCCCCTCAGGCAGAGTCCACTCCAGTTCTTCGGTCAGCCACTGCCGCCACCCTTTCGCCTGAGTTTTCTTTTCGTCACACTGCTGCTGCCAGTGCTGGATCAGAAATGCGCGCCGGTGCGCACCGTCGGTTTCCAGTTGGCTGATCACCGGCGCCTTACGGCTGCACTGCTGAATGATGTGCAGCGCCAGCGCATGGAAGGTCTTGGCCTGGACCTCGTCGCTATGCAGCCGCTCACGGATACGACTGTTCATTTCATCCGCGGCCTGCCGCCCAAACGCCAGCAGCAGGATCTGCGGCGCCGACGCCTCGGCCCGATGCAGTAACCAGGCGGCACGCGCCACCAGTACCGACGTTTTGCCGCTGCCGGCGCCGGCCAGCACCAGCACGGCGTTTTCGCCATTCACCACCGCCTGACACTGGCTGGGATTCAGCGGCGAACTTTCCACCGTATCGAAAAACGTTTTCTGCTCCGCCAGAATCGTTTCCGTCCAGCGCTGGTTAGCTTGCTGGCGCAATGCGTCCCCCTGCTCCAGCCAGCGCAGACAACGCTGATAGTTGTCCCGGCAATGTTCAAATTCGTCCAGACGCGCCAGCGGCAACGGCAGCGCGGCAAACCCCGCCCGGATATCCTGCTGCACGCGCGTCAGCGTCTGACGGCTGAACCAGCCATCCGCCGTTTCCTGCTCCGCAATTGCGTCCACCAACTGTTGCAATACGTCTTTGCAGACATCGCTCATCTCCTGGCTCCAGCTCTGCCAGGACTTGAACAGATGACGAAAAAACTGCTGGGTCTCCTGCCACTCCGTACCGTGCAGGCGCACCACCTTGTTTTCCGGCAACTCGAATTCCAGCTCGCCCCAGATCAACCCTTTCTTGCAGCGAATCGCCAGTAACTGATTAAACGGAATGAGATATTCATGCCGATCACCGCTGACATTGACGCCGGCATTCAGCAATTGCACACGGTTGTAGGGATGCTGCGCCAGATGCTTACCCAACGCGGTCGATTTCAGTTCCATGAGCCCTGCGCCATTTTCAGAAGAAATGTTCAAAGTTGTAGTGTAACCGCTATCCGACTTCGCGCTCTAGCCAGAAAAACACGTTAGAATAACCCGGCTAATAATGTGATAATTCGTTTCCCATCATAGGGTTTGACCGAGGGTAGTCATATCATGCGAGCCGTACTCAATATCCTGAATTTCGTGCTGGGCGGTTTTTTCACGACGCTCGCCTGGCTGCTGGCCACCGTCGTCAGCATTGTGCTGGTATTTACCCTGCCGCTGACCCGCTCATGCTGGGAAATTACCAAACTTTCTCTGCTGCCATACGGCAACGAGGCCATCCATGTCGATGAGCTGCGGCCGGAGCAAAAAAGTTCGCTGCTCAATGCCGGCGGCACCCTGCTGAATGTCTTTTGGCTGATCGTTTTCGGCTGGTGGCTGTGCCTGTCGCACATCGTCAGCGGCATCGCCCAGTGCCTGACGATCATCGGCATTCCGGTTGGGATCGCCAATTTCAAGATTGCCGCCATCGCCCTCTGGCCGGTGGGGCGTCGCGTGGTGTCGGTGGAAGAGGCGCAAGCCGCCAGAGAAGCCAACGCCCGTCGGCGTTATCAGTAACCGCAACGGACCATCATCGTGCAACTGAGCGTTTCGACCAACCTGCGCCGAGTCATCTACAACAGCAGTTGGCTGTATAACCTGCGGATCCTGATCGCACTCAGCGGCGTGGCGATCCTGCCCTGGTGGCTGGGTGTGCCCACCAGCACCATTCCCCTGACGCTGGGCGTGGTGGCCGCCGCCCTGACCGACCTCGATGACCGCTTGTCCGGCCGTCTGTTTAACCTGTTGATTACGCTCGCCTGCTTTCTGGTCGCTTCGGTGTCGATCGAACTGCTCTACCCGTACCCCTGGTTATTTATCGTCGGCCTGGCGATCTCGACCTGGAGCTTTATTCTGCTGGGCTCGCTGGGGCAACGCTACGCTACCATCGCTTTCGGTGCGCTGCTGATCGCCATCTATACCATGCTGGGCATTTCGCTTTACAGCGACTGGTATCAGCAACCGTTCCTGCTGTTGCTGGGCGCGTTGTGGTATAACCTGCTGACGCTGCTCGGCCACCTGCTGTTCCCTATCCGGCCGCTGCAGGACAATCTGGCCCGCTGCTACCAGCAACTGGCTCACTATCTGGAAACCAAATCCAACCTGTTCGACCCCGATATCGACGACAACGATCAGCCGTTGATCGACGTAGCGATGGCCAACGGTCAGTTGGTCGATACGCTCAATCAGGCCAAGGCGTCGCTGCTGACGCGGCTGCGCGGCGATCGTGGTCAGCGCGGCACCCGGCGCACGCTGCACTATTATTTTGTCGCGCAGGATATCCACGAACGAGCTAGCTCGGCGCATATCCAGTATGAACAACTGCGCCACACGCTGCGCTACAGCGATGTGCCTTTTCGGTTCCAGCGCTTGCTGTTCATGTTGTCCCGCGCCTGCCAGCAAGTTTCGCAGTCCATTTTGCTGCAGCAAAAATACCTGCATGACTACCGTATCGAGCGCGCCTTCTCCCATCTGGACGCCGCTATCGACAGGCTGGCTTTTCAGGGCGCGGAAACCTTATCCATCAAGGCATTACGCCATCTGCTCAATAATCTGCGCGCGATTGATGCCCAGTTAATCAATATTCAGTCCGAACAGACGCTCGAACGCCATAATCACCATCTCCCGGCAGAAAACCGGTTATCGGATGATAAAATCGCCGGCTGGAGCGATATCAGGCTGCGTCTCAACCGCCATCTTACGCCGCAGTCGTCGCTGTTCCGTCACGCGGTACGCATGTCGCTGGTGCTGTGCATCGGGTACGCCATTATTCAACTGGCCGGTTTGCACCACGGCTACTGGATTCTGCTGACCAGTCTGTTTGTCTGTCAGCCGAACTACAACGCCACTCGACGGCGTCTGGCGCTGCGTATTGTCGGCACGCTGGGCGGTGTGCTCATCGGCGTACCGCTGCTGTATATCGTTCCGTCGCTGGAAGGGCAACTGGCGCTGATTGTCATCAGCGGCGTACTGTTTTTCGCCTTCCGTACCGTGCAATATGCGCAGGCCACGCTGTTTATCACCCTGCTGGTGTTGATGTGTTTTAATCTGCTGGGCGAAGGACTGGAGGTCGCCATTCCCAGAGTGGTCGATACGTTGCTGGGCTGCGGCATTGCCTGGGCGGCGGTCAGCTTTATCTGGCCGGACTGGAAATTTCGCGGTTTGCCTGCGGTGATCGACAAGGCCATGAACAATAATTGCCGTTATCTCGACGCCATCATGGTTCAGTATCATCAGGGCAAAGACAACGGGCTTCCTTATCGTATTGCCCGTCGCGACGCCCACAACAGCGACGCGGAGCTGGCTTCGGTGGTGTCCAATATGTCCGCCGAACCGCATGCCCGACCGAACACGCTGGAAAACGCCTTCAGATTGATGTGCCTCAATCACACCCTGTTGGGGTATATCTCCACTCTGGGCGCGCACCGCGAGCACATCCGATCGGCCGAAACCCTGCAATTGCTGAATGATGCCGTCTGTTACGTCGACGACGCCCTGCACCAGGACAATGGCGACCAGGCCGCGCTGGACAGAGAACTGGAGGCGCTGAAAAACCGCATCCATGCCCAGTCACCAGAGCAGGACAGTAAAGAACAGCTGGTATTACAACAGGTTAATCTAATCATTGGCCTGCTGCCGGAACTGACGCAGCTAAAAAACCAGATGATTGCCGAAGAGAATCGACAACAGACCTCGATGCACTAATTGAGCCGGGGAGGCCTGAAAGCACGTGGGCTCGTGCTCTCGAACCATTCAATCAGTTCGCTGCGCATGCCTTGCGGCAGCGCGGCCTGATGGACGCCACAGATGGCGCCGGCCAGCGCCAGCAACACATTAACACTCAGGTTCTGGCTGACGGAACGCAGCTTAAGATAGCTGGTTTTCGCTCCGAGTCGGTGCAATTCATCGATGTTTCTAATCCCCACCTTCCAGAGCAGCCGTTCCAGATCGTGATTGATATTCGGCAGGTCTTTCAGCCTGATGCAGCGTTTTTTGGCGGCTTTATCCTGCCGGGCGCCCTGAAGAGACTGCGATGCCAGTTCCAGCAGCCCCGGCTCATCCCGCCAGAGCACCTCACCCACCAGATAGTAATTAAGCGGCACCGGCAGGCCGCGTTTGGTATAAATCAGTTTGGGCGTCTGCCGGTCAAGGAAAAAGTCCTCGTTATGCTGTGCCGCACGCAAATAGAGTTCTCCGCTGGAAACAAGCGCAAAAATCACGCCGTCCGCCGCAATGCTATAACCGCCGAACTGAGATCGGGAGAGAATATTTCCCAGCGGAGCAAACACTGATTTCGCCTGCAAGATCCTTTTTTCGCATAGTCCTTTCATTACTTTTTCCTTGTATTGAACGTTTTTTCCTGTTTACCAGAGACATCCGTAACTGGAACAATTAATTAAACACAGCAAAACTGCGTCTTCAAATACAAAAAATGTTATGCAGGCAACGACATAACGATTATGCGAAGCGCTTTCAGAAATTCCGGTTGATCTTTGCTCACACAAAAGATACTGTACACACATACAGTAATGCTGTGAGGTAAAGAAATCATGCGTACTCAAACCATCCGTTCCCGCCATGTCTGCCACTCGTCACACCTGGGTCATAACGCGATGCCGAAAACCGCCTCCAGCGGGTTCATCAGCGAAATCGTCTATGGTGATGATCATCCCATGCTGACGCCGCTGTTGCTTCCTTTATTACAGCAACTGGGATCGCAGTCGCGCTGGTTGCTCTGGCTTTCCCCGCAGCAAAAACTCAGCCGCTTGTGGCTGCAACAGGCAGGATTGCCGCTGGAGAAAATGATTGAACTGCATCGCATCAATCCGGTATCTACCGTTGACGCAATGGAGAAAGCATTACTGACGGGTAATTACAGCGTCGTATTGTGCTGGCTGCCAAATGAGCTGGATGATGAACAAAAAATGCGGTTGCAAAGAGCGGCACAGCATGGAAATACCTATGGATTTATTATGCGTCCAGAGGAAAAAACAATCACAAGACCATTTTCCACACTAAAAATTCACTCAAGATTGTATCATTAAATGAATATTAGGACTTTTCTTACAGGGATGTAGCAGGCTACCCGTAGCCCCCGGAAATACAGTGCCCGGGATGTTATTGCGAAGTGTTAATATCAAGAGACATCTGGTTAATCTGACAAAATCGTCCATTATTTGTTAGTAATTATGTATGAACGACTGATTTTTTCATGGTGTCTGTCACATCATACTTGTAACTTTCTCACCACGTTGTAGACTTTAGCTCGCTGGAGTTGCCCTTTCATAACGTCAGTTCACTGGCAGCAAGTAATTAGACCAAGGGCAATATCTCCGAGAAAGGATTTTAACCAAAGGCTGATTAGCTTTCAGAGTTAATTGCCGATTTGGATGATAATGAGGCGTAAAATGAAAAAAACAGCTATCGCGATTGCAGTGGCACTGGCTGGCTTTGCTACCGTAGCACAAGCCGCACCGAACGATAACACCTGGTACGCAGGTGGTAAACTGGGTTGGTCCCAGTACCACGATACCGGCCTGAACGGCAATGGTTACAACGTGACCAACGCTGCGCAGAGCCAACTGGGTGCTGGCGCATTCGGCGGTTATCAGGCTAACCCGTACCTGGGTTTTGAAATGGGCTACGACTGGCTGGGCCGTATGAAGTATAACGGCGGCAACCAGGGCAGCTTCAAAGCTCAAGGCGTTCAGCTGGCAGCTAAACTGAGCTATCCGATCGTTGACGATCTGGACATCTACACCCGTCTGGGTGGTTTTGTATGGCGTGCAGACAGCCACGACAATTCCGGCCTGAACGACCACGACACCGGCGTTTCTCCGCTGGCAGCTGTGGGTGTTGAATACGCTATCACCAAAAACTGGGCAACCCGTCTGGATTACCAGTGGGTGAACAACATCGGCGACGCGTCCACCGTTGGCGGTCGTCCGGACAATGGCCTGCTGAGCGTGGGCGTTTCTTACCGTTTCGGTCAGGAAACTGCTGCTCCGGCTCCGGTTATTGCTCCAGCTCCGGCCCCGACTCCGGCCCCGGCTCCGGTTGTTCAGACCAAACGCTTCACTCTGAAGTCTGACGTACTGTTCAACTTCAACAAAGCAACTCTGAAACCGGAAGGTCAGCGTTCTCTGGACCAGCTGTACTCTCAGCTAAGCACTCTGGATCCGAAAGACGGTTCCGTAGTGGTTCTGGGCTTCACCGACCGTCTGGGTTCCGACCAGTACAACCAGACTCTGTCCACCAAACGTGCACAGACCGTTGTTGATTACCTGGTTCACAAAGGTATCCCGGCTAACAAGATCTCTGCTCGCGGTATGGGTAAAGCTAACCCGGTTAGCGGTTCTACCTGCACTAACGTGAAAGCTCGCGCTGCACTGATCGATTGCCTGGCACCGGATCGTCGCGTAGAGATCGAAGTAAAAGGTATCAAAGACGTAGTGACTCAGCCTCAGGCTTAATTGCCGCTGAGATTGCACTTACAAGAAGTGCGGTAATCCCCATAAGGTTGCTGTCACTTCCACAGAAAACAGTCTCTGTTTTACAGAGACTGTTTTTTATTTCCACAAATCAATACTTCCCATCAATAACGTTATCCTACCCCGAGGATTTCGCTTTCCCCTCATAGAATAAATCAATGATATGAATGTTATAGCGATACCAGGCGAGTGGTATGTTACCCAGCAAATGCAACGTCTTCGTTCACAGAGATAAACCGATAAATATAGCGATGCCATGCTTACTTAAGTAAGCGACAAAAATGACACAAAAAAATGATGTTTCCTGTCATCGAAAAACGGATTTTTTTCACTTTCCCCGCTCAGGATTGCAGACTGGCTGTCAGTCTTAATACTGAATTTTAAAGACAACGTTTTTCGATTGAAAAAATAGACACATCGACTTTATTAACTCATCGGATAATCTCATTAACTTCTGATTTTAAAAGTGTCCCGGTGAACGAATGAGAAGAGTCGTCATCAAGAGTGAAGGCAATGGAGAAAATATACAGCATATAAAAACCATATCATTCTGACATCCAAATTTCAGGGTAAACACATCAGAAGGAAATAGATTTAACATTAAAACTTTTAAATCTCTGTGAATATGCACAGATGAAAGTACACCGTAATATGTCGATGTTATTCAAATGAGGTCACAGCTAACATGAAAGAAAATAACGTAGGCGCCAGTATAGCCGGTTCGGCATCCACTGGCAGCGCCACCGTCAGATGCAGAGCAGGGTTAAGTCCGGCTCCGCATCTGACGGTGGATTATATTCCAGCGGCACACTGCGCAGCGTTTCCAGCGACGGCAGAACCACCAAAATTCCCTATCGCTTATATTCAGACAGCGCGCGCACCAATGAAATAACCATTGGCGGCAGCGTACAGATTAACGCCAATGGTACCGCACAGGATATTACGGTTTATGGTTGAATACTGCCGGGAGATCAAAGCAGCGCCAGTCCAGCGATAGGAACCTATACCAACACCGTTGTCGCCACGCTTTTCTGGTAGCCATATTTTTTAACTGCGAGTGGATAGGTCAGCGGAGTTATTTCTGATGGTTGATGCCGTCAGCAAGACCAGAACGTCCACCATTAACGTTTTCGCCACCATCATTGCCGGTTGTGCCTTCGGTACCACAACGGGCTTCTATTCCGGCGATCTGGGAACGATTGATTTCGGAATGCATACGGAAATCCCGAATAATCGCCATGCCGCAGGCGGTGAAGGAGCCGGATCGATTGTGGTGACCTGTACGCCAGACTCGTCCATGACTATCACGCTTGATTACGGCTAAAATGGCGGCGGCAGTTCTGCTCGCTATCTGAAAAACACGAATACCGCGGATAGAATTGCCTACCAGCTTTATCAGGACGCCAATTATTCTACAATTTGGGGAACCGGTGCGCTGACATATAGCGTGAGTTCATTTCCGGAAAAAATACAGTGGCATATCGTTTATGACCGGTTATTTAGACAAGCTCAGCAACCCGTCATAGGTACCGATACGAATAAGATGACGGTAACCATTTCATATTGAATTAGAGAAAATGTGAAACGGACGACAATAATTTTCCTGCTTGTTTTAATGTTTATCTCCCATGCCGGTCTGGCCGAGTTATCAAACCATTGAAACCAACCAACGCAGCACCACCGTCTGGCTGGGAAATAAATCGCACCAGGATACAAAATTACAGATACAGGTTGTAGCCTGGCATCAGGAAAATAATCACGATGTTTATCATGACCCTAATGACGTCATCGCCAGCCCGTCCTTTACCTCCATTCCAACGGCAAAACGGCAATTAATCCGGTGATGAGGCTCACCACGCCGCCTGCCGGCCAGCAAATAGCCTATCGCATTATTATTGATGAAGTGCCGGATTATTCCCCCGCTGGCGGTAAATACGGTGGTGATGAAGGACTGTTTAATTATCAGCGCACCGGATGTCGATTTCGGTTCGGCCGCCTTCCCTTCGGCATTCACGTCCGTCAGCAGCAACATCATCGCCGTACAGCGCACCCAAAACCCCCCTTACAGCATCAATCTGAGCGGCACGAACGATCTCAACAACTGGCGGCAGATGGCGCCGGTGCCGGCAGGGACTTAACCGATACCGTAACGATCACGCTGACTTACTAAGCTGTCCCCCCATCATGCAGGACACGGCAGCCTGGGCACGCATTCAAATCTGATAAAGACCAAAACGAACAGGGCAGGGAACCGATACCGGCTCCCCGCCCTGTCATACCACGCCGCCACAGCAGCATACGCCCGTCGATCAGGCGCTGGCGGTATTCAGTTGTTCAATCTCCCGAGGCGTCAGCGTCAGCCGGGTAGCGCTGGCCAGCTCCGCCACCTGCTCGACCGACGTGGCGCTGACTATCGGCGACGTCACGCCGGGCCGGGCAATCAGCCATGCCAGCGCGACCTGACCCGGCGTGGTGCGGTGTGCCTCGGCCACCTGATCAAGTGCCTCAAGAATCGCCAGACCGCGCGGGTTGAGATAACGTTCCACCACGCCCTGACCGCGCGCGCTTTTCGCGGCATCGGCAGCCGAGCGATATTTGCCGGACAAAAAGCCGCTCGCCAGCGAATAATACCCAATCACGCCCAGCCCGTTGGCCTTCACCACCGGCTCCAGCGTGGATTCATAGTGCTGGCGATCGTACAGGTTATATTCCGGCTGCAGGGTTTCATAACGCGCCAGGTGGTTATCCTTGCTAACCTGCAACGCCTGCGCCAGACGTTCGCCGTCATAATTGGATGCGCCGATGGCGCGTACCTTGCCTTCGCGGATCAGCGCGTCGAACGCCGACAGCGTCTCTTCCAGCGGGGTGCTCTTATCATCATCATGGGATTGATACAGATCGATATAATCGGTCTGCAGGCGACGCAGCGAATCTTCCACCGCCCGACGGATGTAAGCGGCCGACAACCCGTGCCGGTCGCCGCCCATGTCCTTGCCCACTTTGGTGGCGATAATCACCCGATCGCGGTTTCCACGTTGTTTCAGCCAGTTGCCAATAATGCTTTCCGACTCGCCGCCTTTATTGCCCGACGCCCAGGTCGAATACATATCAGCGGTATCAATAAAGTGCAGCCCTTGATCAAGCAGGGCGTCCAGCACCCGAAACGAGGCTGACTCGTCAATGGTCCAGCCAAACACGTTGCCGCCAAAAGTCAGCAACGGCACCCGAATTCCTGAATGTCCCAGTTCTCGTAATGCGTCAGACGCAGGCATTATCATCTCCTTGTGTTGTTTCCCAGCCCGACGAGGTTGCCGGCGGGGAATCTTCATCACAGCATTTTCCGGTCAGACATGATGAAATCGTCCCGACATCACCCAGACAGAAGTGAATGCTATGAGACCCACGCTTTAGTTTAGGTTATTTTCCGCGATATAATCTCGCTTTTGCGCCTTACGTCTCATTTTAAGCGCAATCGTTACATAAAATGACGACCAAAAATCGGCCCCTATCATAATTTGGAGCAAACATGTCCAACATTCTGCAATTTATTCTGGCGCTGCTCGTTGTCGCCGGCCTGTCACTGCTGGTGTGCCGCGATCGTAAAAGCATTCGCGTCAGGTATATTGTTCAACTTTTAGTCATTGAAATTCTGCTTGCCTATTTCTTCCTCTATTCCAGCGCAGGCTTGGGTTTCGTAAAAGGCTTTGCGGGTCTGTTCGACAAGCTGCTCAGTTTCGCTGGAGAAGGCACCACCTTCGTCTTCGGCAATATCGGTAACAATAGCTTCGTGTTCTTCCTGAAAGTACTGTGCCCGATCGTGTTCATTTCCGCGCTGATCGGTATTTTGCAGCACATCAAAGTCCTGCCGTTCATCATCCGTCTGATCGGTACCATCCTGTCCAAAGTCAACGGCATGGGCAAACTGGAATCCTTCAACGCCGTCAGCTCGCTGATTCTGGGCCAGTCTGAAAACTTCATCGCGTATAAAGACATTCTGGGGCAGATGTCCGAGAAACGGATGTACACCATGGCCGCCACCGCCATGTCCACGGTATCGATGTCGATCGTCGGCGCCTACATGTCGATGCTGGACGCCAAATACGTCGTAGCGGCGCTGGTGCTCAACATGTTCAGCACCTTCATCGTGCTGTCGCTCATCAACCCTTACGACACCAACGAAGAAAAAGAGCTGCACCTGAGCAACCTGCACGAAGGTCAGAGCTTCTTTGAAATGCTGGGCGAATACATTCTGGCGGGTTTCAAGGTTGCGGTGATCGTCGCCGCTATGCTGATCGGTTTCATCGCGCTGATCGCCGGCATCAACGCCCTGTTCAGCGCCGTATTCGGTCTGAGCTTCCAGGAAGTGCTGGGTTACGCGTTCTATCCGCTCGCCTGGGTGATGGGCATTCCGAAAGCCGAAGCGTTGCAGGTCGGCAGTATTATGGCGACCAAACTGGTATCCAACGAATTCGTCGCCATGATGGAACTGCAGAAAGTGGCCGGTCAGCTGTCGCCGCGTAGCGTGGGCATCCTGTCGGTCTTCCTGGTATCTTTCGCCAACTTCTCGTCGATCGGCATCGTGGCCGGGGCGATCAAGGGGCTGAACGAAATGCAGGGCAACACCGTTTCCCGTTTCGGCCTGAAGCTGGTGTACGGCTCCACGCTGGTCAGCTTGCTGTCCGCCGCCGTCGCCGGTCTGGTGCTGTAATCCCGCCGTCTTGAGAATGACATCTCGCTGACACACCAGGCATACCATCCCCGGCGTTTACCGCGCCGGGGATTCTTTTTCTACAAACCCTGACATATCTTCCATATTTCCTCCATTTTTGTCCTCCGTTCGCTGTTTAAACTAGTATCATAATATTCAGTGTTTCATGGGCTTATCTTGGCCTGTGCTGATTGGAGGTTCCTTCCATAGCTATGAACGCCACACGCTTATCTCGCTTCCTGATACTGGCTGTTGTTATTGCCGCCATTTTTTTCGCCTGGCGTTATTTCCATACATCACAATCAGAATCCGCCAACGGGGGGACCGCCACACAGCAAGCCGCCCATCAGGGACAAGGCCGAAGCGGCGGCGGTCGCCGCGGCGGCTCTTCAGCGCCGCCGCCGGTACAGGCCGCGCTCTCTTCTTCGTCCTCCGTGCCTTATTACCTGTCGGGTCTGGGTACGGTTACCGCCGCCAATACCGTCACGGTGCACAGCCGGGTCAGCGGCCAGTTGATGGCGATCCACTTTCAGGAAGGGCAACAGGTTAAGGAAGGTGACCTGCTGGCGGAAATCGATCCGCGCCCGTTCGACGTCGCATTGACGCAGGCACAGGGGCAACTAGCCAAAGATCAGGCGCTGCTGGTCAACGCCCGTCAGGATTTGGCCCGCTACCGGCAACTGTCCAAAACCAGTCTGGTTTCCGGCCAGCAACTGGACACCCAGGAATCGCTGGTGCGCCAGTATGAAGCGACGGTGAAATCGGATCAGGGTTCGGTCGCCAGCGCGCAGTTGCAGTTGGATTACAGCCGCATCACCGCGCCGTTTAGCGGCCGCGTCGGCCTGCGTCAGATTGACATCGGCAACTACGTCACCAGCACCGATAATCTGCTGGTGTTAACGCAAACCCACCCGATCGACGCCGTTTTCACCGTGCCGGAAAGCGATATCGCCACCGTGCTGAAAGCGCAGAAATCCGGTCAACCGGTACAGGTGGAAGCCTGGGATCGCGCCAATCAGCACATTCTCTCTCAGGGCCGACTGCTGAGCATGGATAACCAAATCGACGCCACCACCGGCACCATCAAGCTGAAAGCCCGCTTCCACAATACCGACGATGCGCTGTTCCCCAACCAGTTCGTCAACATCAAGATGAAAGTGGATACCCTGCAAAATGTGGTGGTGGCGCCGTCATCCGCGATCCAGATGGGTAACGAAGGGCGCTTTGTCTGGGTACTGAACGACCAGGATCAGGTCAGTAAACACCTCGTCACCACCGGTATTCAGTACGGCCAGCAAACCGTGGTTTCGACCGGGTTGAACGCCGGCGAACGGGTGGTCACCGACGGGATCGATCGCCTGACCGAAGGCGCGCGCGTTGAAGTACTGGCGCCCGCGACGGCGGATGCCAAATCCACCGCCGGCACGGAAAAACGTCAGCATAAAGCGGAGAAATCCTGATGCAGGAGACGCCGTTACAGGACGCCGCGCCGCTTGACGGCGGCGGGCCGTCGCGCCTGTTTATTCTCCGGCCGATCGCCACCACGCTGCTGATGATCGCTATCCTGCTGGCCGGGATCGTCGGCTATCGCGCATTGCCGGTTTCGGCGCTGCCGGAAGTGGACTACCCGACGATTCAGGTGGTGACGTTGTACCCCGGCGCCAGTCCGGACGTGATGACCTCGGCGGTCACCGCGCCGCTGGAACATCAGTTCGGCAGCATGTCCGGCCTCAAGCAGATGTCGAGCCAAAGCTCCGGCGGTTCATCGGTGATCACGCTGCAGTTCCAGCTTTCGCTGCCGCTGGACGTAGCGGAGCAGGATGTGCAGGCGGCCATTAACGCCGCCACCAATCTGCTGCCCAGCGATCTGCCTTTCCCGCCCACCTACAGCAAAGTCAACCCGGCGGATCCGCCGATCATGACGCTGGCGGTCACCTCCACCGCCCTGCCGCTGACGCAGGTGCAGGACATGATCGAAACGCGCATCGCGCAGAAAATTGCCCAGGTGGAAGGCGTCGGGCTGGTTACTCTGGCCGGCGGACAACGGCCGTCGGTGCGGGTCAAACTCAATCCGGGCGCGCTCGCCGCCTATGGGTTGAGCAGCGAAACGGTACGCACCGCCATCACCGCCGCCAACGTCAACACCCCCAAAGGCAGTTTTGACGGCCCGGCGCGTGCGGTCACGCTATCCGCCAACGACCAGATGCGTTCGCTCGACGACTACCGCCAGTTGATCATTGCCTGGAAAAACAACGCGCCGGTGCGGCTACAGGATGTCGCCACGGTAGAACAGGCGGCGGAAAACACCCATCTGGCGGCATGGGCCAACCAGAATCAGGCGATTGTCCTCAACATTCAGCGTCAGCCGGGGGCCAATGTGATCGCCACCGCCGACCATATCCGCAGCCTGTTGCCGACGCTGAAAGCCAGTTTGCCCAAATCGGTGGACGTTGCTCTGCTCACCGACCGCACCACCACCATCCGCGCGTCGGTGGACGATGTGCAGTTTGAGCTGATTCTGGCTATCGCACTGGTGGTGATGGTGATTTACCTGTTTCTGCGTAACGCGGTGGCGACGCTGATCCCCAGCATCGCGGTGCCGCTGTCGCTGGTGGGTACCTTCGCCGCCATGTATTTTCTCGGCTTCTCGATCAACAACCTGACGCTGATGGCGCTAACCATCGCCACCGGCTTTGTGGTGGATGACGCCATCGTGGTAATCGAGAACATCGCCCGCTATATCGAGAAAGGCGAAAAACCGCTGCAGGCGGCGCTGAAAGGCGCGGGGGAAATCGGCTTTACCATTATCTCGCTGACCTTTTCGCTGATCGCGGTGCTGATCCCGCTGCTGTTCATGGGCGATATCATCGGCCGTCTGTTCCGCGAATTCGCCGTTACGCTGGCGGTGTCGATCCTGATCTCCGCCGTGGTGTCGCTGACGCTGACGCCCATGATGTGCGCTCGCCTGCTCAGCCACCAGTCGCTGAGCCGGCAGAACCGTTTTACCCGCGCCAGCGAGCGCTTCTTTGATGGCGTGATCGCGCTATACGGCCGCGGCCTGACGCGGGTGCTCAGTCATCCGTGGATTACCCTCGGCGTCGCGCTGAGCACGCTGGTGCTGACCATTCTGCTGTATATCGTGATCCCCAAAGGCTTTTTCCCGATACAGGACAACGGCATCATTCAGGGTACCGTCCAGGCGTCGCAAACCATCTCGTTCACCGGCATGGTGGACAAGCAGCAGCAGGTCACCGCGCTGATCATGAAGGACCCGGCGGTGGAAAGCGTCTCGTCGTTTATCGGCGTCGACGGCACCAACCCGTCGCTCAACAGCGGCAGATTGCAGATCAACCTGAAACCGCTGGAGGAGCGCAGCGACCGTATTCAGGGCGTGATTGAACGACTGCAACAACAAATGTCCGCCCTGCCCGGCGTTCAGCTTTATCTGCAACCGGTGCAGGACCTGACCATCGATACCCAGGTCAGCCGCACCCAGTATCAGTTCACCCTGCAAACCATGTCGCTGGATGAACTCAGCACCTGGGTGCCGAAGCTGACCGCCGAGCTACAGAAACTGCCGCAGTTGCAGGATGTCAGCAGCGACTGGCAGGACAGCGGCGCGGTGGCCTACCTCAAGGTCAACCGCGACAGCGCCAGCCGCCTCGGCATCACCATGTCGCAGGTGGACAGCGCGCTGTACAACGCCTTCGGCCAGCGGCTGATCTCCACCATTTATACCCAGTCCAATCAGTACCGGGTGGTGCTGGAACAGCATCACGACAGCAGCAACGGACTGGCGGCGCTGGACGATATCCGGCTGATCAACAGTAGCGGCGGCGTGGTGCCGCTCAGTAGCATCGCCTCGGTAGAAGAGCGTCAGGGGCCGCTGTCGATCAACCACATCGATCAGTTCCCCTCCACCACCATTTCGTTCAACGTGGCGCCCGGCTACGCGCTGGGGGATGCGGTGAAAGTCATCCAGGAAACGCAGCAGCAGATGCAGTTGCCCAGCGACATCATTACCCGCTTTCAGGGCAGCACGCTGGCGTTCCAGTCGGCGCTGACCAGCACCATCTGGCTGGTGGTGGCCGCGGTCGTGGCGATGTATATCGTGCTGGGCGTGCTGTATGAAAGTTTTATCCACCCGGTCACCATCCTCTCCACCCTGCCGACCGCCGGGGTCGGCGCGCTGCTGGCGCTGATGATCGCAGGCAGCGACCTGAACATCATCGCCATCATCGGCATCATTTTACTGATCGGCATCGTGAAGAAGAACGCCATCATGATGATCGATTTTGCGCTGGCCGCTGAACGCGAACAGGGCATGACGCCGTATCAGGCCATTTATCAGGCTTGTCTGCTGCGTTTTCGCCCGATCCTGATGACGACGATGGCGGCGCTGCTCAGCGCCGTACCGCTGATGTTCAGTACCGGCGTAGGCGCGGAGCTGCGCCGCCCGCTCGGCATCTGTATGGTCGGCGGGCTGGTGATGAGCCAGGTGCTGACGCTGTTTACCACGCCGGTGATTTACCTGCTGTTTGACCGCCTGGCGCATCGCCTGCGTCGCCGCCAGCCGCAGGAAGGGGAAGCACAGTGAAGTTCTTCGCGCTGTTTATCCATCGTCCGGTTGCCACCACGTTGCTGGCGCTGGCGATAGCGCTGTGTGGCCTGCTCGGCTATCAGTTGCTGCCGGTGTCGCCGCTGCCGCAGGTGGATTATCCGGTGATTTCGGTCACCGCCACCCTGCCCGGCGCATCGCCGGAAACCATGGCGTCGTCGGTGGCGACGCCGCTGGAGCGCTCGCTGGGCCGCATCGCCGGCGTCAATGAAATGACGTCGATGAGTTCGCTGGGCAATACCCGCATCATCCTGCAGTTTGCGCTGGAGCGCGACATCAACGGCGCGGCCCGCGACGTGCAGGCGGCCATCAACGCCGCCCAAAGCCTGTTGCCGAGCAGCATGCCGAGCCGTCCTTACTACCGTAAAGTGAACCCGTCCGATGCGCCGATCATGATCATGACGCTGACATCGGACACCTATGGTCCCGGCCAGTTGTACGACTACGCCTCTACCCAGATTGCCCAGCGCGTCTCGCAGATCGACGGCGTCGGCGACGTCACCATCGGCGGCAGCTCGTTGCCGGCGGTGCGGGTGGCGCTCAACCCGCAGGCGCTGTTCAATCAGGGCGTATCGCTGGACGCCGTGCGCCAGTCGATCGCCCAGTCCAACGTGCGCCAGCCGCTCGGCAGCGTCGACAGCGGCAGCACTCACTACCAGATTCAGACCAACGACGAGCTGAAAACCGCCGACGCCTATCGCTCGCTGATCGTCCACTACAACAATGGCGCGCCGGTGCGCCTGAGCGACGTGGCGACAGTGAAAGATTCGGTGCAGAACGTGCTCAACGCCGGGATGACCAACGCCAAACCCGCCATTCTGGTGATGATCCGCCGGGCGCCGGACGCCAATATCATTTCCACCGTCGATGCCATCCGCGCTTCGATGCCGGAACTGCAAGCCCTACTGCCCGCGTCAATCACCCTGAATGTCGCGCAGGACCGCTCGCCCACCATTCGCGCCTCGCTGCGCGATGTCGAGCGCTCGCTGACTATCGCCGTGTCGCTGGTGATTCTGGTGGTGTTTCTGTTCCTGCGCTCCGGGCGCGCCACGCTGATTCCAGCCATCGCCGTACCGGTGTCGCTGATCGGCACCTTCTCCGCCATGTACCTGTGCGGTTTCAGCCTTAACAACCTGTCGCTGATGGCGTTGACCGTCGCCACCGGTTTCGTGGTGGATGACGCCATCGTGGTGCTGGAGAACATTTCCCGCCATATCGAAGCAGGCATGAAACCGCTGCAAGCCTCATTGCAAGGGGTGCGGGAGGTCGGCTTCACCGTGGTGTCGATGAGCCTGTCGCTGATCGCGGTGTTTATTCCGCTGCTGTTCATGGATGGCCTGCCGGGGCGATTGTTCCGCGAGTTCTCGATTACGCTGTCGGTGGCGATCCTGATTTCATTGCTGGTGTCCATCACCCTGACGCCGATGATGTGCGCCCGGCTGCTGCGCCATCACGCGCCCCGCAGCCAGCCGCGCACCCGCGGCTTCAACCGGCTCCTGCTCGGGCTGCAACAAGGTTACGGCCGCAGCCTGCGCTGGGTGCTGAACCACTCGCGCTGGGTGATGATGGTGCTGCTTGGCACTATCGGCCTGAGCGTCTGGTTGTACATCAGCATTCCCAAAACCTTCTTCCCCGAGCAGGACACCGGCCGGTTGATGGGGTTTATTCAGGCCGACCAGAGCATTTCCTTCCAGGCGATGAAGCGCAAACTGCAGGATTTCATGACCATCGTGCGCGCCGACCCGGCGGTGGATAACGTCACCGGTTTCACCGGCGGCATGCGCACCAACAGCGGCTCGATGTTCATCAGCCTGAAGCCGCTGGCCCAGCGTGACGTCAGCGCCCAGCAGGTGATAACCCGGCTGCGCGCCAACCTGGCGAAAGAGCCGGGCGCCAACCTGTACCTGATGGCGGTGCAGGACGTGCGCATCGGCGGGCGCGAGTCCAACGCCGGTTACCAGTTCTCGCTGCTGTCGGATGACCTGTCGGTGCTGAGAACCTGGGAGCCGAAAATCCGCGATGCCCTGAGCAAGCTGCCGCAACTGGCGGACGTCAGTTCCGACCAACAGGACAAGGGCGCCGAGCTGATGATGGTGTACGATCGCGACGCGATGGCGCGCCTCGGCATCAACGTCTCCAGCGTCAACACGCTGCTGAACAACGCCTTCGGTCAGCGCCAGATCTCCACCATCTACCAGCCGATGAACCAGTACAAGGTGGTGATGGAGGTGGATTCAGCCTATACCCAGGACCCGAGTTCGCTGGATAAGATGTTTGTAATCAACAACGACGGCAAGCCGATACCGCTGTCGTTCTTCGCCCGCTGGCAGCCGGCCAACGCGCCGCTGGCGGTCAACCATCAGGGGCTGTCGGCCGCCGCCACCCTCTCCTTCAACCTGCCGGAAGGCGCCAGCCTGTCGGACGCCACCACCGCCATCGAGCGCACCATGACCGCGCTGGGGGTGCCGCCCACCGTGCGGGGCCAGTTTGCCGGTACCGCGCTGGCGTTCCAGCAGTCGCAACATTCGCAGGTGGTGCTGATCATCGCGGCGATCCTGACGGTGTATATCGTGCTGGGGATACTGTACGAGAATGTCGCCCACCCGCTAACCATTCTCTCGACGCTGCCGTCCGCCGGGGTCGGCGCGCTGCTGGCGCTGGAGCTGTTTGACAAACCGTTCAGCCTGATCGCGCTGATTGGCATTCTGCTGTTGATCGGCATCGTGAAGAAAAACGCCATCATGATGGTGGACTTTGCGCTGGTGGCGCAGCGTGAAGGAAAACTGCCGGCGCGCGAGGCGATTTTCCGCGCCTGCATGTTGCGTTTCCGCCCGATCATGATGACCACGATGGCGGCGCTGTTCGGCGCGTTGCCGCTGGTACTGAGCAGCGGCGACGGTTCGGAGCTGCGCCAGCCGCTCGGCATCACCATCGTCGGCGGGCTGGTGATGAGCCAGTTGCTGACGCTGTACACCACGCCGGTGGTGTACCTGTTCTTTGATCGCCTGCAATGGCGTCGCCGCGAACGCCCTGACGCGACCGCACATACCGAACCGTCGGCCTGATGCCGCGCTAGCCGTACCTGTAACAATTCGCCGGGGTTCGCCCCGGCGCCTGCAAGGGACAGGATATTCCCGGGAGTAACACCAAGCATGACCAATCAGCCCGCCTCCGTTCGCTGGCAATTGTGGATTGTGGCCTTCGGCTTTTTTATGCAAGCGCTGGACACCACCATCGTCAACACCGCCCTACCCTCCATGGCTGTCAGCCTCAATGAAAGCCCGCTGCGTATGCATGCCGTGATCGTGGCCTATGTGCTGACGGTGGCGATGATGCTGCCTGCCAGCGGCTGGCTGGCGGACCGGCTAGGCGTGCGGAACGTCTTCTTTTCCGCCATCGTGCTGTTCAGCCTCGGCTCGCTGCTGTGCGCTCGCTCCACCACCCTGAACGAACTGCTGTTTTCCCGCGTGCTTCAGGGCGTCGGTGGCGCGATGATGGTGCCGATCGGCCGGCTGACGGTGATGAAGCTGGTGCCGCGCGATCAGTACATGGCGGCGATGACCTTCGTCACGCTGCCGGGGCAGATCGGCCCGCTGATGGGACCGACGCTCGGCGGCTTTCTGGTGCAGTACGCCAGCTGGCACTGGATTTTCCTGATCAATATTCCGGTCGGCCTGGTCGGCGCCCTCGCCACCTGGTTACTGATGCCCAATTTCACCATGCCGCCGCGCCGTTTCGACCTGCGCGGCTTTGTCTGTCTGGTCATCGCCATGGGCGCCCTGACGCTGGCGCTGGACGGCCAGAAAAGCCTCGGTTTGTCGGCGCCGGCGCTGAGCGCGCTGGTGCTGACCGGCCTGCTGGCGCTACTGGGGTATTGGCTGCACGCCAGAAACAATGAGCAGTCGTTGTTCAACCTGCGTCTGTTCGACACCCGCAGCTTTACCATCGGGCTGTTCGGCGGCTGGCTGGCGCGCATCGGCAGCGGCATGCTGCCGTTCATGACCCCGGTGTTTCTGCAAATCGGGCTGGGATACACGCCGTTTCACGCCGGCATGATGATGATTCCGCTGGTGCTGGGTAACATGGGGATGAAACGGCTGGTGGTGATTATCGTTAACCGGTTCGGCTACCGCGCGGTACTGATCGCCTCCACCCTGACGCTGGCGCTCGCTACCCTGCTGTTTGCGCTGGTGGCGCTAATGAGCTGGCACTGGATGATGCCGGTGGTGCTGCTGCTGGTGGGCATGGTGAACGGTATTCGCTTTTCCACCATGAATACCCTGACGCTCAAGGACCTGCCGGACTCCCTGGCCAGCGGCGGCAACAGCCTGTTGTCGATGTCGATGCAGTTATCCACCAGTATGGGGGTGACCATCGCCGGCCTGCTGCTGGGGATTTTCGCCAACCAGCATCTGGTGAGCGGCGCGCCGGAAACCCACACCGTATTCCTTTACACCTATCTCTGCATGGTGGTGGTGATGGCGTTCCCGGCGCTGATTTTCAACCGGGTGCCGTCCGATACCGTTCAACAGGCGACGCTGACGCGTTCCTCATGAGGTGAATGATGAGATTCGGCATTACCGCCCGACTATTTCTGGCGATTTTCTCCACCTGCATGCTGGTGCTGGTGATCATGCACTTTGGCGTCCGGCTCAGTTTCGAGAAAGGGTTTATCGACTATATCCGCCACGGCAACGAGCAGCGGGTGGTGCAAATTCGCGGCTGGCTGGAAGAGCAATACCAGCAGTACGGCAATTGGGATTTTCTGCACAACAACGAGCGCGGCATTTTCCCCATGCTGCGCTCGATGGAACAGAACAACGACGAAGCGATGCAGGGCTGGCGCACCCGGTTTTGGATCATGGATGAGAACCGCCGCCGGCTGATCGGCCCGCCGATCCCGATGCCCGCCGGCAGCAGTTGGCAGCCGCTGACCGTAAAAAAACAGACCGTCGGCTGGCTGGTGGCCGCGCCGGTGGAAGGGCTGACCCGTAGCGCCGATATCAGCTTCGACCGCCAGCAACAGCGTACCAGTTGGCTGATTGTCGCCTTCACCACCCTGCTGGCCGCGGTGGTGACCTGGATGATGTCGCGCGGCCTGCTGGCGCCGGTCAAACGGCTGGTCAGCGGCATCCACCAGTTGGCGGTCGGGGATTTCGGCACCCGGGTTTCCGCCAACGGACGCGACGAACTGGGGCGTCTGGCGCAGGATTTTAACCAATTGGCCTCGGCGCTGGAGAAAAACGAGCAGTCGCGCCGCGCGTTTATGGCGGATATCTCGCACGAACTGCGTACCCCGCTGGCGGTGTTGCGCGGCGAACTGGAAGCGTTGCAGGACGGCGTGCGCCGGCCGGACGCCGCGGCGTTCGGCTCGCTACAGTCGGAGGTCGCGTTGCTGACCAAGCTGGTGGACGACCTGCATCAGCTGTCGCTGTCCGATCTGGGCGCGCTGGCTTATCGCAAGGCCGCCGTCAACGCCAGCGCCCTGTTGCAGGTGTCGGTGGCGGCGTTCAGGGAGCGTTTTCAGCAAAAAGGCATCCGGCTGACCACCCGCCTTCACCCCGAAGCCGTGGTGTTTGGCGACCCGGATCGTCTGAACCAGCTGTTCAACAACCTGATGGAAAACAGCCTGCGTTATACTGACAACGAGGGCCAACTGGAGGTGGAAACCGAACTGCGCCAGCAACGGCTGATTATCCACTGGCGCGACAGCGCCCCCGGCATCAGCGATGAACAACTGGCGTTGATCTTCGAACGCTTCTACCGCGCGGAAAGCTCGCGTAACCGGGCCAGCGGCGGCTCGGGTCTGGGGTTGTCGATTTGCGCCAATATCGTTGAGGCGCACGATGGACGCCTGTATGCTGATCATTCAGCGCTCGGCGGCGTGCAAATCACCGTCGAGCTTCCGTTGCACCTATCCTGATACAGGCAGGTAACCGACATGACAGCATCGTCTCCTGCAGCGGCTGGTGATGAAAACCTGCCGGTGCTGATCGTTGAAGATGAGCCCAAACTGGCCCAGTTGCTAGTGGATTACCTGCAGTCGGCGGGTTACCGTACCCACTGGCTGACGCAGGGCGAAGAGGTTGAACCCTGGGTGCGGGAACATCACTGCCAGCTCATTCTGCTGGATTTGATGCTGCCGGGCCGCGACGGCCTGACGCTCTGCCGCGCCATCCGCGGTTTTTCCAACGTGCCGATCATCATGGTGACCGCCCGTACCGATGAAATCGACCGGCTGCTGGGGCTGGAAATCGGCGCCGACGATTACATCTGCAAACCCTACAGCCCGCGCGAAGTGGTCGCCCGGGTGAAAACCCTGCTGCGCCGCTGCCGCTGGCAACATAAGCCGCTGCCGGGCGATGCGCTGCCCGCACTGCTGATCGACCAAAACCGTTATCAGGCCAGCTACCTCGGCCGCCATCTGGAGTTGACGCCCGCCGAATTTCGGCTGCTGAAAACCCTCTCCGCCGAGCCGGGACGGGTCTTTTCGCGCGAACAATTGCTCGACCATCTGTACGACGACTACCGGGTAGTGACCGACCGCACCATCGACAGCCACATCAAGAATCTGCGCCGCAAGTTGGAAATGTTTGACCAGGAAACGTCGTTCATCCGCACGGTATACGGTATCGGTTACCGCTGGGAAGCGGCCGCCAGCCAGGAAATGTAGGCGGCCCCGCCCGCACATACGGGCAGGCAAGCCGTCAAAGAAACTGTCCGACTCGGTTAAAAATTTGCAATTTTCTCCTGGCGTTTGGCTGCTAGCATAATCATTGAACATAATAATCATGATGAGGGTAAGCATGTCGGGATTAGTGAATGGCAAGTGGGTCGATGGCGAGGTAGCCGCCGAAGAAATCAAAGGCGGCGCATTTCACCGTCAGGAAACGATGTTTCGTGCAACGTCGCTGGCGCCGGAAGCCGGGCGATATCAACTGTTCGTCTCGTACCTTTGTCCGTGGGCATCCCGCACGCTGATCTACCGTAACCTGAAAGCCCTGCAGGACGTGATTCAGCTGTCGGTGGCGGCCCCCTGCATCGGCGAACAGGGTTGGGAATTCAGCACCCCGCAGGATGCCGGCGACACAGTGGCGCCGGTGCGTTATCTGCACCAGCTCTACACCGCCAGCGATGCGCACTACACCGGCAAAGTCTCGGTGCCGGTGCTGTGGGACCGCAAAGAAGGCCGCATCGTGAATAATGAATCGTCGGAAATCATTCGCCTGCTCAACCACGCCTTCAATGACCTGACCGGCAACCGGCTGGACTTTTACCCGGCAGAGCTGCAACCGGAAATCGACCGCTGGAACAGCCTGATTTACGACAACATCAACAACGGCGTGTACAAAACCGGTTTCGCCAAAACCCAGGCGCATTACGACCAGGCGGTAACCAACCTGTTTGCCTCGCTGGATACGGTAGAAGCCCACCTGGCCCACCACCGCTATCTGGCGGGCGACACGCTGACCGAAGCCGACTGGCGGCTGTTCGTGACGCTGGTGCGTTTCGACGCCGCTTACCACGGCGCGTTCAAATGCAACATCCGCCGTCTGGAGGATTACCCGCACCTCTCTGGTTACCTGCGCGAGCTGTATCAGTGGCCGGGGATCAAAGAAACGGTCAAGCTGGATCACATCAAAGCCGGTTACTACAGTATCCGTTGGCTCAACCCCACCGCTATCATCGCGAAAGGGCCGCTGGTGGACTTTGAACGCCCGCACCAGCGCGAGCTGGCAGGCCCCTCCGCCGGTATCCGTACCGCCTGACGCCGTAAACGGCCGGACTGTTGTCCGGCCGTCGACAGCACGGCACGTCAATAGGCTTACTTTTTGTAAGCTGACTACTGATTTTTCCCGCCGTTGGCGTTAGAATCTGCCGCCTTTACTGTTCCCGCCCGGGAACAGCCTGACCTGTGATCAGACTTGAGAAAACACCATGTTCAAACCGGAATTACTCTCTCCGGCCGGTACGCTGAAAAATATGCGTTACGCCTTTGCCTATGGCGCTGATGCGATTTATGCCGGCCAGCCCCGCTACAGCCTGCGCGTGCGCAACAACGAATTCAACCACCAGACGCTGGCGCAAGCCATCAGCGAAGCCCATGCGCTGGGCAAAAAATTCTACGTGGTGGTTAACATCGCGCCCCATAACGCCAAGCTGAAAACCTTCCTGCGCGATCTGCAACCGGTTGTCGAAATGAAGCCAGATGCGCTGATCATGTCCGACCCGGGCTTGATCATGCTGGTGCGGGAAAACTTCCCGCAGATGCCGATCCACCTGTCGGTACAGGCCAACGCGGTAAACTGGGCGACGGTGAAATTCTGGCAGCAGATGGGGTTGAGCCGGGTGATTCTGTCGCGCGAGCTGTCGCTGGAAGAAATTGAGGAAATCCGCGCCCAGGTGCCGGAAATGGAACTGGAAATCTTCGTCCACGGCGCACTGTGCATGGCCTATTCCGGCCGCTGCCTGCTGTCCGGTTATATCAATAAGCGTGACCCGAATCAGGGCACCTGCACCAACGCCTGCCGCTGGGAATACAACGTGCAGGAAGGTAAAGAAGACACGGTGGGCAACATCGTGCATATCCACGAGCCGATTGCCGTCACGCAGCTCGACGCCGTCCAGGTGGAACCGACGCTGGGCATCGGCGCGCCCACCGACAAGGTATTCATGCTGGAAGAGAAGCAGCGTCCGGGCGAATACATGAGCGCGTTTGAAGACGAACACGGCACCTACATCATGAACTCGCGCGACCTGCGCGCCATTCAGCACGTGGAACGCCTGACCAACATGCAGGTCGCCTCGCTGAAAATCGAAGGCCGCACCAAATCGTTCTACTATTGCGCCCGCACCGCGCAGGTGTATCGCCGCGCCATTGACGATGCCGCAGCGGGCAAGCCGTTCGACCCGACGCTGCTGCAAACGCTGGAAGGGCTGGCGCACCGCGGTTACACCGAAGGCTTCCTGCGCCGTCACGTCCACGAGGATTACCAGAATTACGACTACGGTTACTCGGTGTCGGACCAGCAGCAGTTTGTCGGGGAGTTTACCGGCGAGCGGCGCGACGGGCTGGCGGAAGTGGCGGTCAAGAACAAGTTCTCCCGCGGCGACAGCGTGGAAATGATGACGCCGGGCGGCAACGTCCAGTTCACCATCGAAACCCTGTTCAACACGAAAGGCCAGCCGATCGATGTCGCGCCGGGCGACGGCCATACGGTGTATCTGCCGGTGCCGGACGACATCGCGCTGGAATACGCGTTGCTGCTGCGAAATCTGCCGGGTACCAGCACCCGCAATCCGCACGCAAAATAACAAAAAAGTGACAGTATGGTGCCAATTGTGACATTTTTTAGAATCAGATCACATCAATGGCCTGGCTAACTGGTTATTATTGCAGCGCTGAGAAAATACAAAACGAAAAATAAGCGTAGTTATGCTACTAGGAACCACCTCCTTGGCCAGCTCAATCTCCCTTGAGCTGGCTTTTTCTTTTCTGGTTATTCCCGCTTCAGGCGCGGGCTGTTGACCAGATAGAGCGTGATCACCAGTATCAGAATCGCCCCGGCGTAGGTGAAGGTATCCGCCGGGTTTTTATGGTCGACGATGATCAGCCGCACGATGGCGGTAATGCCGATGTAGATAAAATAGCGCAGCGGGAAGTGATAGCCGGACAGGAAATACTTCACGATCAGCGCCAGAAACTCGAAATAGAGAAAATAAATCACCAGGCTTTCGATCAGCATGTAGGACGACTCTTTCTCATTGCTGACCAGCAGTACCGTAGCCAGATGCCAGGTTTCCTTGCCCAGAAAGACAACCAGAATCACCGCCAGCACCAACAGGCCGCAATTGAGTATGGTCTGCAGCCCTTTGGCAATCATGACCGCGCGCGCTGAACCCGCCATGAGTATCTCCTCAACAATCTCACTCAGAGAAAAACGACCATTCAGAAAAAAGTAACCATTCAGAGAAAAACGATCGTTCAGAAAAAACATCACCCCAAAATCCGGTGATCGCTAGCCCTGCCGCAGGCAATAATCTGACGTAGATCACAAAATTACCGGGTCATGGGCGGACTGTCTATGCAATATTTTTACCCATTCGCCAATTTATCCGCGCAATGGCGTCTGCGAGGAGCAAGCGCTCGCGGATACACGCCCCTATAGCGCGCATGGCATACGCAACGCCACCGTGAGGTCACGCAACAACATGAAAAATCAACTCTCCGTCTGTGCCGAAATGGTTTTTCCGCAACGCCCGTTCATCGAACGCGTCAGGCATATTCACGCGTTGGGCTTCGGTGTTGAAATGTGGAGCTGGGAACACAAGGATATCGACGCACTGGCCGCAACCGGCGCCCGCTTTACCTCCATGTCCGGCTTTCTGGCCGGAAACCTCACCGATAGCGAGGGGATCCGCATGCTATTAAAGACCGCGCGGGCGTCGCTGATCGCGGCCGACAAGCTGGATTGCCTGAACCTTAATCTCACCGGCAGCGCGCTGGATGCCAGTGGGCTGCCGGTAACGCCGGTCGAAAACCTTACCGGCTCGATGTGGTTAAACGCCGCCGCCGCGCTGCATGAAATTGCCCGTCTGGGCGAACAATACGGCCGCGTCTTTACGCTGGAAAACCTCAATGTGGAGGTTGACCATCCGGGAACGCCGTTTGCCAAAGCCAGTGAAACGTTCGCGCTGGTTTCCGCCGTCAATAGCCCTTACCTAAAGATGAATCTCGACCTCTACCACGCACAAATTGGCGAAGGCAATCTCACCGAGCTGATTCGCCGCTGTCACCCCTTTATCGGGGAAATTCAGGTGGCTGATGTGCCGGGCCGTCACCAACCGGGAACCGGAGAGATCAATTACCGCCACATTGCCAGAACGCTGAGTGAGGTGGATTACCGCGGGCCGATAGCGCTGGAAGCATCGGCGCTGGGGGATAGCGCAGAGGCGCTGGCGCAGTTTCGGGCGCATTTTACGCTGGACTGACCCACCCGGCTGGCGCGGCCCGGTGAAGACAAGCGGCGTCGGTCGCGCCATGCCCGGTTTGATAGACGCTGAATGCTGCTGCCTGCCCGTCCTGATACCGTATATTTTCGATCGCCGGCACAGCTTCATCGCCGTCACGGGTTTGCCAGCCATAGTTTCCTGTGATAAATCTCGCATTTCCAAAACGTACTCAGAGAGTTCATTAAAGTAATCGATTACTTTCTACCTGAAGATATTTTGTAATCGATTACTTTTAAAAGGCGGGAGAATATGGCTTCTTCAATGATGAGTACCGAATTAAAAACATCACCGCATAAACTGCTCGTTCCCCGGCTGTCATTCATGATGTTTATGCAATTTTTTATCTGGGGAAGCTGGTCGGTCACGCTGGGGCTGGTGATGACACAGCACAACATGTCTTCATTGATTGGCGACGCTTTCTCAGCCGGGCCTATCGCCTCCATCCTGTCCCCTTTTGTGCTTGGCATGCTGGTTGACCGCTTTTTCCCTTCGCAGAAAGTGATGGCGGTAATGCACCTGGCCGGCGCGGCGATCCTGTGGTGTGTTCCGCAGGCGCTGACCAGTGAAAACGGCGCACAGCTGATTGCATTGTTGTTCGCCTACACATTGTGCTACATGCCGACGCTGGCGCTGACCAACAACATCGCCTTCCACAGTCTGGCGCAGGCGGAAAAAACCTTTCCGGTGGTCCGGGTGTTCGGCACGATAGGCTGGATTGTCGCCGGGATCCTGATTGGCGTTACCGGTATTGCCGCCAGCGTGATGATTTTCCAGCTTGCCGCGGCGTGCTCTGTCATGCTGGCCGTTTATAGCCTGACCTTACCCCATACGCCGGCGCCGGCCAAAGGCCAGCCGCTGGCGTTGCGCGATCTGTTCTGCGCCGACGCCTTCGCTTTGCTGAAGAAAAGCCATTTTCTGATTTTTGCTGTCTGCGCCACGCTGATTTCCATTCCGCTGGGCACTTACTACGCCTACACCGCGTCATTCCTCGCGGATCTCGGCATTAAAGACGTCAGTACGGCGATGTCGTTCGGCCAGATGTCGGAAATCTTTTTCATGTTGATTATCCCGCTGCTGTTCCGCCGCCTGGGCATCAAATACATGCTGCTGATCGGTATGCTGGCGTGGTTCCTCCGCTATGCGCTGTTTGCCCTTGGCGTCAGCGAGACAGGGCGCGGGCTGTTGTATCTCGGCATCCTGCTGCATGGCGTTTGCTACGACTTTTTCTTTGTCATCGGTTTTATCTATACCGACCGCGTTGCCGGCGAAAAGGTCAAAGGTCAGGCGCAAAGCCTGATTGTCATGTTTACCTACGGCATTGGCATGTTGCTCGGCTCGCAAATCTCCGGCGCGCTGTATAACCGGCTGCTCGGCCAAACCACGCCGCCCGACGTACACAACTGGGTCACCTTCTGGTGGATCCCGGCCGTTATGGCCGCCGTCATCGCGTTTATTTTCCTTCTTTCCTTTAAATATCAAGAGCAAGACAACCGTTAAGCCATTACATCGGGAGGCAGCATGCAAACAATAAAAGGGCCGGGGTTATTTCTCGCGCAGTATATTGGGGAACAGGCGCCCTTTAACTCACTGGAAGGGCTGGCCGGCTGGGCGGCCGGCCTCGGTTTCAAGGCGCTCCAGATCCCCTGTAACCATCCGCACATCTTTGATCTGGAAACGGCCGCGCACAGCCAGACCTATTGCGATGACGTCGCCGGACGTCTGGCTGAGCACGGGCTGGTCATTAGCGAGCTCTCCACCCATCTCGAAGGCCAGCTGATTGCCGTACACCCGGCTTACCACCACGCTTTTAACGACTTTGCTCCGCCGGCGGTTCGCCACCACCACACGGAGCGGCAACAATGGGCGGTCAACGCATTAAAAAACGCCGCCGCGGCGTCGGAAAAATTGGGATTGCGCGCCCATGCCACCTTCTCCGGCGCCCTGGCCTGGCCCTATTTCTACCCGTGGCCGCCGCGCCAGGAGGCGTTAATCCAGGAAGCGTTTGACGAGCTGGCCCGGCGCTGGCGCCCTATTCTGGATGTGTTTGATCACCACGGCATCGACGTCTGTTACGAATTACACCCGTCGGAAGACCTGCACGACGGTATCAGCTTTGAGCGTTTTCTCGCTGCGGTCGATAACCACCCACGGTGCCACGTGCTGTACGACCCCAGCCATATGCTGTTACAGCACATGGATTACCTCGCCTTTATCGATATTTACCACGACAGAATCCGGGCCTTTCATGTGAAAGACGCCGAGTTTACCCCCAGCGGCAAAAGCGGCGTCTATGGCGGCTATCAGCCCTGGACAGAACGCGCCGGGCGCTTCCGCTCGCCGGGAGACGGCCGGATCGATTTCAAATCCATTTTCAGCAAGCTGGCGCAATATGACTATCCGGGCTGGGCGGTTCTGGAATGGGAATGTTGCCTGAAAGAGGCGGAAACCGGCGCGCGGGAAGGCGCTGAATTCATCCGTCGCCACATCATCCCGGTGGCCGGAAAAGCGTTTGATGACTTTGCGGCCACCACCAGCGATCGCCAGGCCATCAGGAACATGCTGGGACTGAAAGGAGAAGACGCGTCATGATCAATGTCGGCATTATCGGTTCAGGTTTCATCGGGCCTGCGCATATCGAAGCTATCCGGCGTTTGGGGTTTGTCAATGTGGTCGCGTTATGCGACAGCACCCTTGAACTGGCGCAGGAAAAGGCCCGTCAGTTAGCTATCCCCCACGCCTATGGCGACGTTGACGCGCTGCTGAATCATCCCGGTCTGGAGGTGGTGCACAACTGCACGCCCAATTACCTGCACGCCGCCATCAATCGCCAGGCGATGCTGGCGGGTAAACATATCTTTTCCGAAAAACCGCTATGTATGACCAGCAAGGAAGCCCGCGAATTGGTTGCGCTGGCGCAGGAAAAAGGCATCGTTCATGGGGTCAGCTTTGTTTACCGCCACTTCGCGATGGTGCAGCAGGCGGCCAGCATGATCCGCCAGGAGACGCTGGGCCGCCTGTTTGCCGTACACGGCGGCTACCTGCAGGACTGGATGCTCTACGAAACCGACTATAACTGGCGCGTCGATGCCGCCAAAGGCGGTCTGTCCCGCACCGTCGCCGACATCGGCTCCCACTGGTGCGATACCATACAGTTCGTCACCGGCCGCAAAATCGTCGAAGTGATGGCGGACCTCTCCACCGTCTACCCTACGCGCAAGGCCAGCCGCCATGCGGCAGCCACCTTCGGCGGCCCCGACGCAGCGGCGGCGGAATATGAAGACAAGCCCGTAACCACCGAAGACTTCGCCGCCATCCTGCTGCGCTTTGATGACGGCAGCCGCGGCAGCCTGACGGTATCTCAGGTGAGCGCCGGCAGAAAAAACCGCCTTCACTTTGAAGTTAACGGCGGGCGGGCCTCGCTGGCCTGGGATCAGGAACTGCCGCAAAATCTGTGGATCGGGCAGCGGGACCGCCCCAATCAGTTACTGTGCGATGATCCGGGATTGATGAATGCGGATGTGTCCAGCCAGGCCCATTTTCCCGGCGGCCACATTGAAGGCTGGCCCGATGCGTTTAAAAACATGATGCTGCGCTTTTATACCTATCTGCGGGACGGCAAGCAGCCGCAGGTCGATCCCTGCGACTTCGCGACGTTCCACGACGGCGCCACGATTATGTTCATCATTGATGCGATAGTGCGCAGCCATCAGGAACAACGCTGGATCGCCATACCGGCATAATCCCCGATAGTCCGGCGGATATCGGCCGGACTATCGATTTTTTCGAGAAAACAAACTGTGATAGCCTGTGCGCAGAGCTCATGTTCAGGAATGTTTTCCCATTATGTCGATTCAAAAAATCGCACGACTTGCCGGCGTTTCCGTGGCAACCGTATCGCGGGTGCTGAATAATCAGGACTCCGTTAAGCCCCAAAACCGTGAACGTGTACTGAACGCCATCCAACAAAGCAATTACCAGCCCAATTTACTCGCCAGACAATTACGCACCGCGAAAAGTCATATGCTGCTGGTCATGGTTTCCAATATCGCCAATCCATTCTGTGCCGATGTGGTAAAAGGCATTGAATCCGAAGCGGAGCAAAACGGATACCGCATCCTATTATGTAATTCCGGCTCGGATACCGCGCGGGCAAAATCCAGCCTGTCATTATTGTCCGGGAAAATGGTCGATGGAGTCATTACCATGGACGCGTTATCCCGTTTGCCGGAACTGACCACGATGATAGGCGACGCGCCCTGGGTGCAGTGTGCCGAATACGCCGATGCGGCGGCGGTTTCCAGCGTCGGAATTGATGACCGGCTGGCCTCCCGTTTTGTGCTTGAGCATCTGCTAAACAATAACCGCCAGCGTATTGCCATGATCAATCACGACCTGAATTATAAATATGCCCAACTGCGGGAACAGGGCTATCGGGAAATGATTGCCGAACACGCCCTTCATTACGCTTCGGTTATTTATGCCAGTGAACTCAGTTACGAAGCGGGAAAAAAAGCCATGCTATCGTTGCTTGATGAGGAAATACGACCGGATGCGGTATTTGCCGTATCAGACACACTGGCGGCCGGGGCGTTAAAAGCGATTGAAGACGCGGGATTGCAGGTGGCAAAAGATATCGCCGTGATCGGTTTTGACGGTACCGAATTAAGCTATATTACTTCGCCGCAATTAAGCACCGTCCAGCAGCCTTCACAGGAAATTGGCCGGCAGGCCGTAAAATTACTGCTGCAAAAAATCAACGAGCCTGACAGCCTTCCTGAAAAAAGAATCCTGGACTGGCAATTTATTTCCCGGGCATCCGGTTAGGATATTATGCGTTACACGCTGACCGGCAGATGGTCTGAAAAACAATAACGCTCTCTTTGATTAACGCGGACTGTGGTACAGACAACCTCATAATAGGTTGTCTGTAGCTACTCAAAAAAAGATCATGTCATCTTAGGGATTGACATGCTTTAGCAGAAATTTCCTGGCGGTGGTGATAATCGAATAGGGATCTTTGGGGGCATCGTGTTCAACGATAAACCAGACTTTGCCCGCTTTTTCTGCCGCCGGGAATATTTCATCCCAAGTCAGAATACCTTCCCCGGCCGGCGCAAAATTCATTTCATCATTACGAATGCCAATCGGCGCGTGGTCCTTGGCATGAACGGCAAACACCCGCCCTTTATATTTTTTCAGCAGACGCGCCGGGTCCTGACCGCCTCGCGTCACCCAGGCCATATCAAGTTCGATCGCCAGATTGGGGGCATGATCAAAAAGAATTTCCAGCGCCGTTTTGCCATTGTACTTTTTCATCTCAAAATCATGGTTATGGTAGCCCAGCGTCATCCCCTGCTTTTTAAGATGGCGCGCCAGATTATCCAGCTCCTGCGCCATATTTTTCCATGCCTGCGCGCTGTCCGGCCGGTCAGCCGGTTCAATCCAGGGAACAATCAAGACACGATTACCGATAGCATTGTTAAACGCGACCACGCCTTGACTGTCCTGCCGCAAACTCGTGAGCTGAACATGCGCCGATATCGCCTTCAGGTTATATTTCTCAAGCAGCGTTTTCATCTCGTCAGATGACACATTATGGTCGCCGACCAACTCGACGGCATTAAATCCCGCCTTATTAGCCATTGCGAACTGTTCTTCCAACGAGCCGACATTACGCAGGGTGTACATTTGCAGCGCGATGGGCACATTCCCTTTTCCCGCTTCAAGGTTCGCTCTGGCATGTAATGGCAACGCATTGAGGGTAAACAACGAGATAAAAAGTGATAAACGTAAAAATCGCTTCAGGTACATAAGACTCTCCAGATAGATGTTCCTTGTTTTGTTGTTATCAATGTCTCAATTACTTCTGCCGGCCGAAACGCATTTCCCGGCCTTCGCCATTAGGTTTCTCACAAAAAGTAATCGATTACTTTTCATGTTAATCAGAAAGAAAAAATATCTCAACCGCCAACGACAAGGCGTTGGCGATTCGCGGCTTACATCAAAAAAAACGGCGACACAGGAATATCGTAATACCCCCACCCCCCTTAATATTCTGCCGCTGTTTTCAGAATAAGGCGGTGCTTACGGCCATACATTTTTATCTGGCTGCAATAACATGCTCTTTTCAGTCGATGCGCATTGGCTGTTGCGGCAATCACGCTGTCAGGCGCGGATCCTGGATGCGATGCGGCCATTGCCGACGGCCTTTTCCACCGCCGACAATCAATAAATGCGTCACCACCAGCGATGAAAATGGTGTACCGGGCCGATGCCGTGGCCGACCTCCAGCGAATCCGCCTGTTCCAGCGCGCCTTGCAGATACGCCCGCGCGGCGGACAGGGTATCCGGCCAGTTGTCATAACGCGGGCGCAACGCCGCCAGCGCCGCCGACAGCGTGCAGCCGGTGCCGTGCGTATGCCGGGTGTTGACGCGCGGCGCGCTCAGCCGCACCGGCTCCGCATCCGGCATGAACAGCCAGTCCGGGCTTTCGCTGTCGCTCAGGTGACCGCCTTTCATCAGCACCGCCTGACATCCCATCGCCAGCAGCGCGTCCCCCTGCCGTCGCATGCCCCACTCATCGTCGGCGGGCGTGCACTGCAACAGCGCCGCCGCCTCCGGCAGATTGGGGGTAATCAGCGACACCCGCGGCAGCAGCAGCTGGCGCACCGCCGCCACCGCTTCCGGCGCCAGCAGCGGATCGCCGCTTTTCGCCAGCATCACCGTGTCCAGCACCACATACGGCACCGGGTAGCGCTGCAGCCGGTCCGCCACCGCTTCCACGATATCCGTCTGCGCCAGCATGCCGATTTTGGCGCTATCGATACGGATATCGCTCAGAACCGAATCCAGCTGGGCGGCGACAAACGCCGGTTCAATGCGATAGACCGACTGTACGCCGCGCGTATTCTGCGCCACCAACGCGGTAATCACGCTGGTGCCGTAGGCGCCCAGCGCCGAGAACGTTTTCAGGTCGGCCTGAATACCGGCGCCGCCGCTCGGGTCGGTGCCGGCGATAGTCAACGCGTTGATACGTTTCATGCCAGCGCCTCCCGGTTCAGGGTATACAGCGCATCCAGAAACGCGGGGATGAAACTCCCCGGCCCGTGCGCCCGTGCCGCGGCCTGTTGCCCGCAGCGCGACATCACCGCACAGGCGGCGGCGATATGACTGAGCCGGTCGCCCTCCAGCGCGCAGAAACCGGCCACCACCGCCGACAGCGCGCACCCGGTGCCGACCACCCGCGTCATCAGCGGATCGCCGCCGGGTACCGCCAGCACTCGCTCGCCGTCGGTCACGTAATCCACTTCGCCGGTTACCGCCACGCAGGTGGCCCAGCGGCGCGCCAGCGTAACGGCTGAAGGCAGCGCCGCCAGCACATCGTTGCCGCTGTCCACCCCGCGCCCGGCCGAACGTTCGCCGGCCAGCGCCATGACTTCGGAGGCGTTGCCGCGGATCGCCGCCGGCTTCATCGCCAACAGTTCAAAAGCAAACTCGGTGCGAAAACGCAGGCCGCCCACCGCTACCGGGTCCAGCACCCACGGCGTGCCGACATCGATGGCGCTCGCGGCCGCCGCGCGCATCGCCTGCGCGCGGTCGGCTTCAAGCGTACCCAGATTAATGAGTAACCCATCAGCCAGCGCGCCAAACTGCGCCGCCTCGCCCGCGTCCACCACCATCGCGGGCGAGGCGCCCAGCGCCAGCAGCACATTAGCGGTAAACCCCTGCACCACCTCATTGGTGAGGCAGTGCACCAGCGGCGCGCGCAAACGGAAAGCATCAAGGGAATCCGCGACGGACGCGGCAGGGAAAAGTACAGGTCGAGCGTTCATAAACCTCCCAACCGGCGTGAAAGAAGGCGGTACCGGCGGGATACCGTGACTTCCCTACGCTGGCATAATCCAGATCAGGTAATACGGGTATATCTCAGCCGTTTTCCATGACAGGAACGCGGCACCCCGAGTCAACGAACGCCATTATTGGAAGCATTGGCTAAAAAGGTCAATGGCGGAAAAAAGACGCCATGCCGCGCCGCGCTACACCAGCCCTCCTGTTTTCCCCCTCGCCGTAAACATATCGGCTAATTTCGCCAGTGCGGAATGCAGCAGGGCGCGTCGACAGGCAAAATTAATCCGGGCAAACCCGGCGTACGCCGCGCCGAACTTCGCGCCATCATCCAGCCACAGCCCGGCCTGGTTCAGCAAAGTCGCCGGTAAATCGGCCGGCGCAATGCCGCTTTCCCGAAAATCCAGCCAGCCAAGATAGAGCGCATCGGCGTCGAACAGCCGGACCGGTGAGTCCGGGCCAAGGTTCGCCTGCAACAACGCCCGGTTATCGCGCAAATAGTCCAGCAACGCGGATAACCACGGCCCGCCATGACGGTAAGCCGCTTCGCAGGCCGTCAGCCCCAGCATATTGGGGATATACAATGAACAGCGCGCATAGGTTCGTTTCAGCGCGTCGCGTATCGTCTTATTGGGAATGAACAGATTGGAGGTGTGCAATCCCGCCAGATTGAAGGTTTTACTCGGCGATGTGCAGGTAATGCTGTGGTCGGCGAATTCGTCGTTAATGCCGGCAAACGGCTGATGCCGTTTCGCGGGGTTAATGATCAAATCCTGATGAATTTCATCGGAAACGACCATCACGCCATGACGCCGGCAGATGTTGCCCATCGCCAGCAGCTCGTCCCGGCTCCAGACATGCCCGGTCGGGTTGTGCGGATTACATAAAAAAAACAGCCGCGTCGTCGGCGTGATCGCCTGTTCAAAGGCATCAAGATCCAGCGTATACCCTGATGCCGTTTCGGTGAGCGGAGCCGTCACCACCTGGCGGTCGTTCATCGTTACGCTGTGATAAAACGGCCCGTAAACCGGCGGCTGGATCAACACCCCCTCCCCCGGCTGGGTAAACGTCTGCACAATCATGCTCAGGCTGTTCACCACCCCCGGACTCTGCACGATCCAGTCTTCATGAATTCGCCAGCCATGATGATGCAACTGCCATTGGATAATGGCGTCAAACAGGGTTTCGCTGGCTCGCGTATAGCCAAAAACGCCCTGGTTGATGGCGTCGTGCAGCGCCTGTTGCACTTCATCCGGGCACCTAAAATCCATATCCGCAATCCACAAAGGCAGCGGCGGCCGTGAGGCGGGGTGCGGCAGATACGGAGAAGGGTATTCCCATTTCAATAAATGAGAATGCGAAAAATCGATAACCTCATCGAAACGGCAAGTCATACCTCACTCCAATTCCCTATATCATCCCGCTGCCAGATATCGCCCCCATGCCGGACATCACTCCAGCGGGGATCAATTCGAATTCGGGGACGTTTTTTCGAGCGCCGCCGGCTCCGATTGATGCCGTCTGACACGCGTCATCCGGTAAGCCTGCAGTTGTAGCAGCAGCGCTACGGCCAACAGAAAATAGGCGGCAATCATCGGCGACCAATCGTCGCGCCAGCTGTTCATCACGGCCCAGGCAACCAGCGAAGAGAACGACATCTGTATCGCCGCCATCAGCGCGGAGGCCTGCCCGGCCAGCGACGTGAACGGAGACAGCGCCACCGCCGCCCCGGTCGCAATCAGTACGGCGAACCCCAGGCTACCCAGCGTGGCTGAAAGAAGATAAGGCCAGACCGACACGGTCAGCACATGGATCGTCAGAATAAAGCCGCTCATGGCCAGTAACATCAGCACTGCGCCGCCATACAGAATCACCGTCTCTTTCACTCGCCCCAGCAACCGGGCGGTCAGCAGGCTTCCGCCGGTGATAGCCAGAGCGTTGACGGCAAAATAGTATCCAAATTGATCCACCGGGATATGCAGCGTGTCGATCAGTACGATGGGTGAACTGGAAAAGAAAATCAGTTGCGTGGCAAAACCGAAGCTGGCGGCAAAACACCCCAACCGAAACTCGGGGTGCCGAAAAACAGCCAGATAGCCGGAGAAAACGCTTAACGACGCTGTCGGGGACAGTGCGCCATCACGCGCCCTGCCGCACGCAGCCGGCAGCGGTTTCCACAGCACCAGTACACCGCACAGCAGCGCGAAAGCGCCCAGCGCATAAAAACTGGAACGCCAGCCGTAGTGTACGATCAGCAGTCCACCTATCACCGGCGCCAGCACCGGGACCAGGCTTATCACGCCGTTAAGCAGGCTAAATACCTTCCCGATGACCGCACCCTGAAAGCGCAGCGGCACGCTGGCCGACGCGGCAACCGCCATCGCGCCAGCCCCGCATCCCTGCACCAGCCGCAGCGCGATGAACCAGGCGATCGTGTCGGTAAAATACACGCCGATCGCGCTCAGCGCGTAAACCAGACTGCCGCACAACAAAACGCATTGCGCGCCGAGGCGGTCGACCAGCGGCCCGAAGAAAAGCTGACTGAGGCTCAAACACAGCACAAATCCGCTGATAATCCATTGCGTCATCCCCGGCATGCTGCCCAGTTCATGGGATATCAGCGGCACGCCGGGGAGGCAGATATCCAGCCCCAGCGGCGCGGCAATCACTAACGGAAACAGGCCGGCAACCCGCCCCATACTCTTTTTCTTCAACCCAACACACTCTTTCTTCAACCCAACACGCTCTTTTTTCAACCCACGACTCTCTTTTTTCAGCCCCATCACGGTACGAGCGCTTCTGCCCGCAGAACCGCGGCCCGGCTTTTGAAACGACGATTAATCAACGGATTCAGCCGATGGTAACGATGGCTGATCGACTGGTAAATCGCCGACGTCAGCATCGCGCCCACCTCATGTTTACTGAAATCAGACACCATATCGCCCGCCGCAATCTCGCCCCGCATGCCGGCAATAAATTCATAAAACGCCTTGGCTTTGGATTTTCCTTTCAATCCTTTTCGTCCGCCTTCCATCGCAATAATGTCGTCGATATCGAACACTTCGACATGTTTTCCGCCAAGCATTTTGTCATTGCGGAAAATATAGATTTCCAGATGCTCTTTCGTGCCGACACGATGCCGCTCGTCCGACGCATCGTCGGGCAACTCATCCGACTTATAGGAATGAAAGTGAATCGACTGGAACGGCCCTTGCTGAAAGATATGCGACTCATGAGAAACGCGGCCATTGCCTTTATAGAGATCTCTTCCCGCCGCCGTTACCCAGTTTCGCTGCGAATAGCCGTTATGACACAGGTTAATGGACGCCGCGGTCAGCGTCCTGTCGCCGCATTTAAAACAGATATTGCTGCTGCAATCCACTTCGCCAAATGTTCCCAGCAACAGCCCCAACTGTTTTTCATCATAATGGTTGGATTCGTCGAAACGACGTTGCCCAAACAGCGCACGATAATCATCAAGCTCTAGTTGACTGAGCACATCATCCGGCCGGATCGCCATCGAGAAGACGTCAATATTATCGAACTGTTTGCCTTCGCCAAATCCGGCTTCCAGGACAAAAGGCACAATATCGAAATAGTGATAACCGCTGTGCGAGCATTTTCCATAACCCTGATTGTAAGGATGGTAATGCTGCTCCACCATTTCCGTCGGCATACGCCACTGACCGTCCGAATGAAAGGTCTGCACATTGGTTACCGGACAATGGGTCTGCGCAAAGCACTCGGCAATATAACGCTTGATCAGATTAAACGACGTCTGATAGCGCCGCTGCGCCATGAGAGAAAACACCTGACAGGAATTATCACGCCGCTGTTTTTGATACAGGGCATTCAGCGCATGATAATCTTCGGCAATCTTTATCGATTTCTCAATTGAGGTGGAAATGCCTTCATAAGATGAAATCGGTTTATCCATCAGAACAGACAACCCGGACTCCAGCGCCCAGCGGGCATACGGCGTATGGGCCAGCGGTTCGGTGGCGATGATCACGCCATTAATCGCGTATTTTCTCACCACGTCATCCAGACGTTTTCTGGCATCGGCGCCTAATTCAGTCTGGCTGTTATCGCTGTCATTAAAATAAAGGATTTCCGGCTGTAGCCGTTTGCCCGCAAGATACGCCTCTATTCCCCGCTTTGCTGAAATAAAATCCACCGCGGCGCATAAGTTTAATGCGGGATCATCACAGGACGCCTCCAGCAGCGGATAATATATTCTTTTGGCGTGAGGCCCGAACCCGATTAGCAGCAAATTGACAACGTTATTATTCGTCAACATAAGATAGTCGCTCAAATCCTTGCATTAATGGTTCTGTTTCTTTTCCAGCAGATAATTGCCGATAAACAAGGCATCCATACCAACGGCATGCCTGAAACAGTCAATAGCATCATCCGGCGATTCAACGATCGGCATTCCGGCCAGATTAAAACTGGTATTGAGCACCACAGGCACGCCGGTCAGGTTCCCCAACGCCTTAATCAGCTGGTAGAACTTTTTATTGGATTCAGCGGAGACGGTCTGCAATCTGGCCGTGCCGTCGACATGAATACAGGCGGGCATATCGACTTTGGCCTGGGTTTTCACCGGCGCGACTTTCATCATATAAGGGACCGGCGACAGCATATCAAAATACTTATCGGCGGCTTCTTCCAGCACCACGGGCGCATAAGGTCGGAACCACTCGCGCAATTTTATCTGACTGTTGAGAATTTCCTTCGTCCAGCTATTGGAAGGCGAAGCAAGAATACTGCGGTTACCCAGCGCTCGTGGCCCGTATTCACTGCGATCCTGGAACCAGCCGATAATTTTTCCTTCCGCAATCAGACGAGCGGCCTGATATTCCGGCTCACTGACACGTTGAATGCGAAATTCGTCTTCACAGGCGCGCAGGCTGCCGGCAATATCCTCTTCAGAATAAACCGGCCCCAGATAAGGGGAACTCTCAAATTGCGGAACCCGGTGATCTTTCTTCCAGAAATATTCCGCGGCGGCGCCCAGCGCCAGGCCGGCATCGCCCGGAGAAGGCGGTACGTAAACCGTAATGCCCAATTCCTCTTCCAGTTTACGGTTCATCACGGAATTCATGGCCACGCCGCCCGCGACGCACAACGTATCGATGTGGTATTGCTCAATCAGCGCCTTCGCCCGCCGAATAATCGATTTTTGCAGCTGATCCTGCGCCCAGGCCGCCAGATGCATATCAAACGGTCGAATAACTTCCCCTTTACGCCGCCGCTCCGGAATATCCATACCCTGCTTTTTAAACCATGCTTTCAGATCCTTGGTGCAATCATCGGCATAGCGTTCATCTTTCAGCGCGGATATTTCTCCGGCCGGCGTTTCAATAAACGGCGAATAGTTTGAAAATACCGCCGGATTGCCGAAAGAGGCCAGCCCCATGGTTTTTCCCGATTCACGATAACTGTCAAACCCCAGATAACAGGTAATATCGCCATAAAACCGGCCATATCCCTGATCGCAAGGTTGCGCATTATCCTGAGCGAGGAGGGTCAAATCATTATTCTCGTATAAATAATAGCTGACTTGCTCCGCCGCATTATTTTCCAGCACCACCGCATCGGCTCTTTCGCCAATAAGATTCCCCGTATGGTCGGCCACCACGATCAAGGCGCGTTTGACATCCGTCTGGCTGACCGCACTTAACGCATGAGCCGAATGATGCGACGTCACGGCGTGAATGTTATCAAACCCCGGAAATAACGCGTCGATCTCCTGTTTAAGTTTGCCGTCAAGCTCGTGCGCGCCATTCATCGGCTGTCCAAAGCTAACGACGGAGATAGCGGAAATATCACTCAGCGCCAGTTTATTACGTTGCAGAATTTCCCGGACGGCACAGGTTACCCGGCCATCATACTTTTTCCTTGAAACTCGCTCCTCCGCAATGGCGGTAATCACCTTGTCGCGGGTCGCCAGCACCACATTGCCATCGTAAGTTACTGTTCCATCCGCCAGTACCGGAAGATTTACTGCTAAAATTAGCTCTTGCATAACCATCCCTTTTTTCTAATGCTTTTTTGCCCGCAATAAAAACGTCAATGGAATAGCTGAAAGCCCATTATTGAAGCGCCACCAGCCGTCTTCATGCTGCGATAGTTGAGAAAATGCTTTATAGAAACCTTTATCGAACTCCCGAAAAGCCGTTATACACAGGTTTTCGTTGGTCAGACTGGTGATAATTTCAGACAGGCTGTGAAACCAGACATATTGTTCCTGATTCTCTATCTGGCGATGGTCATTGGCATAAGAGTATTTATAATTTGCTTTTACCGGCGCACCGGACTGAACAGAAGAGAATAAGGCATTGCTATCAAGCGGTGCATTATCCTGATGAGGATTACTGAACATTTTTGCGACAGGATGCTCGTCAATCAGCAGTAATTCGCCGCCGGGTTTCAGGTGTGAAGCGATAGTTTTCGCCCACAAATTCAGGTGCTGAAGCCAGACCAGAACACCGTAAGAGGTAAAAACCAGATCGAATTCGCCCAGCTTCAGCTTAGAAACATCATAAACACTGGCGCAATAAAAATTCGATTTAAGACCAAATTTAAGTTTTATTGCATTGGCGGTTTCAATGGCTTCAACTGAATAATCAATTGCGGTAACGTCCGCTCCCATTACTTCAAGGGCAAAGCTATCCAAGCCAATATGACATTGCAGATGAAGTACTTTTTTATTATGTAAATCGCCTAACTCAGACAGTTCGATATCTTTTAACTGATATCGCCACGGGTCATAATTGCCAACATCATAATCGGATTGCCCGGAATGAATTCGGGCCAGCTCATCCCAGAACTGAATATTCTTACTATCATAAAAGTTTTTCAACTGATAATTCCTTTTATTGAAATAAAAGAATGAAACATGAAAAACTATAATTCGCCGGGGATGGTAGTTTACGAAATCATAGATGTCAACGAATGTTATTTATGGGAACACGCTATTAATTACAACGCTCACAATTTAAAAAAGAGATTATGGGCAGTGATAACCTATATTTCTACCAAAGATGATTAACGAATCGACTTACATTTAATGCGTTGCATTCACAATACATCACTATGTTTTTCACTCAGACCATTTATTAGTGATAATGCACAAATTTAAAAATTGGAATATTCCTACCGACTCACTTCACGATATTTTCGCCAGAATGATAATGATAATAAAATTCATAATATCTCCATCGCATCGTTATCTGTCGGCGTGAAGCCAGGAAAAACCGGGAAATCCCGACAATTCACGTCATGACGACACAGGCTGTCCCGGGCACGAGCATTAGCTGTTTTCTGCTTACCGCCCTGTTGCCGGTGATGATTAGCGAACGTCAATTCACCTTCAGCCAGCCTCCTATATTGCCAGCATCGCCAACCACGCAGGCTACCTGTCTGACCGTCTGCTGTTTTTTATTCAGCCGTCTGGGGCAAACCTCATCTAATCCGGCATTGATGCTGTTCATCGGCACGGTGGCAAGGCAACAACAACTGCGGCTGTTGATAAAAAACCGCCAACGCTTCAGGGAATTTATTTACTGCTGTATCGCACATAATATAAGAAAACACATCTATCTAATTAAGATTTTTCTTCTTGTTAAAAACAATAAAACCATTATCAGAATATATTTTTGTCACAATTAGAATAAGCGTATGTGTAGTACTATGGTTAGCCAAGCTCCTTCAATCATACTGTTGCTGGATTAAACGTGGTACAAAACAGCAGACCGCTGAAATACCTGCCCGCACCGCATATCATAAAGCCTTTCACCTGAGTCTAAGCACGAACAAAATTTGCACAAACAGAAAACGTTGTTTATATTGAATACTTGGTAGTTTGGTAAGGTGATAATCGCATCTCTGACATTCACGACACTGAGATATTTATCATCTTATCATATAAGATAATATTAAGATTAAACGGAGCACATACTGGAGTCCGGTATGTTGGCGACGCCCTTCCTCTGGATGAAATGCTGCTTATAACCTTTTACGGCGGCAATAGTGGTCATACTTTTCTTATTACAGTTAATTCAAAAATTTATGTATCCCCGATTAAATCCAGGAGCCCTGTATGTTATTAAAAAAATTTCTTTTAGTGATGATTTTAGGAATAACCTCATTTACTGTTGTCGCAGCCAATCCCGTTAATGGAAATACACTTAATGTCGCCGTGTCCCCTGCCTCGCCACCGATGCTATCCAAAACTACTGACGGGAAATTGGAAGGGATTGATCTGGAGATTTTCTCTTCTTACTGTCAGGAAAGGAAATGCGAGCTAAAAATAACAGAGTACTCATGGGATGGGATGCTTGGCGCGGTAGCCAGCGGTCAGGCAGATGTAGCATTTTCAGGAATATCCATAACAGACAAACGTAAGAAAGTAATGGATTTTTCATCTCCATATTATGTTAACTCCTTTAATCTGGTCAGTCTGGCGAATCGTAAAATAGATCTGAGCGATCTGAATGAGTTAAAAAAATATTCAATAGGGTTCCCCCGGGGAATGGCTTATGCTGACCTAATAAAAACCACTCTTGAACCCAAAGGATATTACTCATTAAGCAAAGTAAAGCTTTACCCCTCTTATAATGAAACCATTGCCGATTTGAAAAATGGAAATGTAGACCTGGCATTCATAGAGGATCCGGTTTACTTTAACTATAAGAATAAACAAAAAATGCCTATTGAAAGCCGCTATGTATTTAAAGGTGTTGATCATCTTGGGTTTGCTTTTAAGAAAGGTTCGCCGGTGCGGGATGATTTTAACGCCTGGCTTAATGAGCAAGGCGAGGAAAAAATATCTGGCATCGTAGATAAATGGATGAAATAACAGCACATGTCATCGCAAGATATAATAAATGCATGTTATTTTTTGCTTGAGGGTATCGTAAACACGCTCATCGTTACATTTACGTGTTTTACCTCAGCATTGATTACCGGATTGACAGTCGCCGTTTTACGGCGACTGGCTTTTCCATCAATGAAGAAAACTCTGGATTTCCTGGTTTTCATTTTTCGTGGAGTTCCAGTTTTAATAGCTGTTTTTCTTGTCTATTTTGGTCTTCCGGCAACAGGCCTGAGCATTTCCCCATTGCTCGCAATGAATCTTAGTATTGGATTAATCAGCGGCGGTTATCTTGCGGAAGTGTTCCGCGGCGCGCTTCAATTGGTAGAGCCATCAGAAATTACAGCTGCTAAAGCAGCTGGTTTAAGTAAGCTACAGACCTTAAGCAACATAGAGTTCCCTCAAATGCTCCGTTTTGCTGTCCCTGGGATATTAAACGAATTTTCATCTGTATTGAAAGCTACACCTTTTGCCTATACCGTGGGTATATCTGAAATTACAAAACAGGCAATGACCCTGACCGCTGTCACCATGAACGGCCTGGTAATTTATACCATCGCAGGAATATTTTACTTTCTCATTTACAAATTATCTCTTGTTGCAGCCAGGCTGATTGAAATGAAATTCAAAATGACAAGTGATGAATTAAATAGAGTGAGGGTGAAAATGTATGGCATTGATAGAATTAAGTGAAGTAAGTAAAGAATTCAACAACAAAAAGGTTTTAGACAACATCAACTTAAAGATTAAGTACGGAGAGGTAAAAATAGTCATGGGCCCGTCTGGCTGCGGCAAGACGACACTACTGCGTTGTCTGGCTCAACTTGAAACCCCAGATACAGGCAATATATTCTTTCATGGCAAAGATGTTAATGATAGAAAATTCAACACCCTTGAATTCAGGAAAAAAGTTGGTTTTGTTTTCCAGAATTACGCATTATACCGCCATCTGAATGTTATGGATAACATTACTCTGGCTCTTCGTAAGGTATTTAACATTCCCCATAACGATGCCAGAGATAAAGCTTTATACGAGCTGGAAAGGCTGGATATGACTGCACACAGCATGAAATATCCTTCACAGCTCTCTGGTGGGCAACAGCAGCGTGTCGCACTTATTCGTGCTCTGGTAACGGACCCTGAAGTGATTGTGTTCGATGAGCCTACGTCAGCCCTTGACCCGCTGATGACCCGTGAAGTGGGTTCGCTCATTAAGCAGCTTAATGAGCGAAAAGTGACAATACTATGTGTCACTCATGACATACGTCTTGCTAAACAACTTTGTGACAGAGTTACTTTCCTAAATTACGGTAGGATCCGTGCAGAAGGGTCTTTTGATGAACTCTCATCCCTTGATGCCGATCCGGACATTCATTATTTTTTTGGAGAGCAATAATATGTCCGATGGATGGGTTAATTTCTATACTGAACTGATGGAACAACTTCCGCTGGTTTTTGACGGGATCGTTGAAACATGTAAACTTGCTATTATTGTTTCCTTCTCGGGTCTTCTCTGGGGCATTGTCATTTTTTCCCTAAGCATCAGTAATCAATCTACAGTTAAACGTATGACGAAAATATATATGGATTTTTTCATCGGCACACCATTAATTCTTATTTTATTTGTCATTTATTATGGTTTACCACAGACAGGCATCCACCTGTCGTCTTTCGTTGTGGCAGTAACAGGCTTTACACTTAACATCGGAGCCTATAATGCGTCCTATATGACAACAGCTTACAATTCACTGAGAAAATATGAGACTGAGGCAGCCATCGTGCAGGGGTTTAGCCGGTGGCAGATTTTCCGATTAATTATACTACCTCAGGTTTTCATTACCTCTGTACCTGCACTGACTAATCAGGTAATTAACAATATTAAAGACAGCTCTATTGCTTTTCTTATCCAGTACACTGAATTTTTCTCCCGCATTCAGGAGGTGGCCTCGACGAATTTTGAGTTTTTCGATGCCTATTTATTTGCTGCGTTGGTTTATCTGGTTTTCATTACTTTTATCGTCATGCTATCCAAGGTAATTGAACGCAAACTGGGCATCGCTGAATAAATCAAATTTGAGTCCCCGGGCAGGTACGCCCTTTCTGCACTTTTGTTTGCCTTTAGGCAACATTGCATTTACCTTTCATTTACCCCCCCTTCACTGCCGCTACCTGATGGATACCACACCTCACATGAGCGCCGGACAACGGCTGAAAGCCGCGCTGTTCGGCATGACCATACTGACGCTGGGCATGGGCATTGGTCGCTTCCTGTTTACCGCTTTGCTGCCGGTAATGATCGGTGAAAACCGGTTCACCTTCAGCCAGCTTTCCTATATCGCCAGCGCCAACTACGCAGGCTACCTGTTCGGCAGTCTGCTGTTTTCGTTCAGCCGTCTGGGGCGGACATCCCATCCGGCGTTGATGCTGTTCATCGGCGCGGCGGCCACCGGCGTGTTGATTTTCGCCATGGCGCCCGACCTGCCGGTGATGCTGGCGGTGGTGATTCGCTTTCTGGCCGGCGTCGCCAGCGCGGCGGCGATGATCTTCGGTTCGATGCTGGTTTTGCAACACACACACGACAGCCGGGTGATCGCCTCGCTGTATGCCGGGGTCGGCGTCGGCATTCTGCTCGGCAACGAATATGTGATTATCGGACTGAAACAAGGGTTGACCGCCAGCGGGTTATGGTGGGGCGCCGGTCTGTTGTCCGTCGCGCTATTGTTGCTGCTGTGGCTGCTCTATCCCCGTCAGGCGGACAGCGCCGCCCGGCACACCGCGCAGCCGCCTGCCGACCAGGCGATGAGCTGGTGGCAGCTGGCGACGCTATACGGACTGGCGGGGTTTGGCTACATCATTGTGGCGACCTATCTGCCGTTGATGGTGAAAACGCAGGGCGCGTCGCTGCTCGCGGCGCATTTATGGTCGCTGGTCGGGCTGTCGGTCGTTCCCGGCTGTTTTTTCTGGCTGTGGGCGGCCCGCCGCTGGGGCACCTTGCCTTGTCTGTCCGCCAATTTGCTGGTTCAGGGCGGATGCGTACTGCTGACGCTGTTTAGCGACTCCCCGCTGCTGCTGATCATCAGCGGCCTCGGCTTTGGCGCCACCTTCATGGGCACCACGTCGCTGGTGATGCCGCTGGCGCGCAGGCTGCATGCGCCGCACAGCATCAATATGCTCGGGCTGGTCACCCTTACCTACGGCGTCGGGCAAATTATCGGCCCGCTGCTGACCAGCGCCTTGCAGGCGTCCAGCCATGCCGTATCGATGGCGATCGTTTGCGGCGCCGTAGCGCTGTTCGCGGCGGCGGCCATCAGCCAGCTTAATCATCTTGTCCGGCAAAAATCGGCGCCGTCATCCCCTTAGCCTTATGCCGGCGGGCTACCCCGGAGCGGGTGCTCACGCCACCGCCTGGGCGATCAGCCCCCGCAGCCATTGATGCGCGCGATCGCGGTGCCAGCGCTCATGCCAGTACATCGCCATCTCAAACCCCGGAATCTCGATCGGCGCCGCGGCAACCTGCAGACCGGGCTGGTCGCGCAGTAGCCGGGACGGCAGCATCGCCACCAGATCGGTGGTCGCCAGCACCGACATCATAAACAGGAAGTGCGGCACCGACAGCACCACCTTACGCGCCAGCCCCATCGCCGCCAGCGCCCCATCCGTTGCGCCGTGAAAACCGCCGCCGTCCGGCGATACCATCACGTGCTCAAGCCGGCTGAACTGGTCCAGCGTCAGCGGATGGGCCAAATGCGGGTGCCCGACCCTACCGGCCAGTACATAGTGTTCCCGGAACAGTATCCGGCGGCGCATTCCCGACGGCGCCATGTCACTGGTGTGCAGCGCCAGATCGATGTCGCCTTGTTCCATTAGCCGCAACATGGCGGACGGCGGCGTTTCCAGAATCGCCAGCCGGGTATGCGGCGCCTCACGGCGTAACTGGCTCAGCGCCGGCAGCACAATGGTCGACTCGCCATAATCGAAGGCGGACACCCGCCACGTATTATCGGCGGTTGCCGGGTCGAAAGCCGCGGAAGGCGCAATGGCGTGCTCAAGCGATTCCAGCGCCTGTCGCAGCGGCTCCCGCAACTCATCGGCTCTGGCGGTCGGCTTCATGCCTCTGGGGCCGGGCAACAGCAGGGGATCGTCGAAAATCTCCCGCAGCCGGGCCAGTTGTACGCTCACCGACGGCTGCGACAGGTTCAGTCGCCGCGCCGCGCGGGTAACGTGATGCTCCGCCAGCAATGCGTCCAGCGTCAGCAGCAGGTTCAGATCCAGTCTTCTGATATTGTTCATGACTATGCCTGATATAATGAACATTCATTTCAACTATAACAGACCGCCTCCTATGCTGTGCTCCTGTCAACAAGGAGACGATGTGATGAAAGTTTTACTGGTTTATGCCCACCCCGAACCTCGCTCGCTCAACGGCTCGCTGAAAAATGTGGTCGTCAGCCATCTGGAAAGCGCCGGTCATCAGGTTCAGGTATCCGATCTGTACGCCATGCAGTGGAAAACCACGCTGGATGCCTGCGACAACACCGACCGGCAGGCAGAGGCCCCGTTCCACCCGTCGCTGGATTCACAGCGGGCATTTACTCAGGGCACACAGTCGCCGGATATCGCCCGCGAGCAGGACAAACTGCGTTGGGCCGATACCGTCATTCTGCAGTTCCCGCTGTGGTGGTTCACCATGCCCGCGATTCTCAAAGGCTGGATCGACCGGGTCTACGCCTACGGTTTTGCCTATGGCGTCGGGGAGCATTCGGCAACACACTGGGGGGATCGCTACGGGGAGGGGTCAATGCAAGGCAAACGCGCCATGTTGCTGGTCACCACCGGCGGCTGGGAATCGCACTACGGTCCGCGCGGCATCAATGGGCCGATCGACGATTTGCTGTTTCCCATCCAGCACGGCGTGTTGTATTACCCTGGCTTTGAGGTGATGCCGCCGTTTGTGGTCTACCACACCAGCCGGATGGATGACGCGCGCTATGCGCAAACCTGCGATGCGCTGAAACAGCGTCTGGATATGCTGTGGCGCGACGAACCGATACGGTTTCGGCAACAGAATGCCGGCGACTACGCTATCCCGGCATTAACGCTGAAACCGGACATCCAGCCCGACCGCAGCGGCTTTGGCATCCACATCGACCGCGCCTGATCTTTCGTTTTTGGGGAATTCGTTTTTGGGGAATTCGTTTTTGGGGAATTCGTTTTTGGGGAATTCGTTTTTGGGGAATTCGTTTTTGGGAAATCCGCTTTTGGGAAATCCGCTTTTGGGAAGAGAGAACGTCTTCCCTTTCCCGCCACGGTTTTGATCGGGGTAGCCTGCCTGCGGCAGGCCATCTACCCGTTACGGCGCCCGGTGATACACCGCTTCGATGTTGTAACCGTCCGGGTCGCGCACAAAGGCGGCGTAGTAATCAGGATGGTATTTGGCCCGCACGCCGGGCTGGCCATTATCCTCGCCGCCCGCCGCCACCGCCGCGGCGAAAAACGCATCCACCTCCGCTCTTGATTCTGCGCTGAAGGCAAAATGCACCGGCGGACGCGACGCTACCTCGCCCTGAAAAATCCAGAATTCACCGCCAGGATCGGAAGACTGGCCGTATCCCATCAACACGCCGAAACTAACGGCGAATTTCATGTCTTTGACCTGCTCATACCCTAATGGCTTTAACGCCTGTTCATAAAACCGCCGGCTACGACGCAGATCCGACACCGGAATACTCAAATGATCCAGCATGTTCCCTCCCTTTGGCGATTGAATTCTGTGGTTTTCCGCCCCGATTTACCTCACGTCCGACGAGGCGGAATGACCAACATAATCGCGTTGCCTGTGGGAAAAGATGATCCAGATCTATAAGCCAACGCTTAGTTATTCATTAAAAGTGATTTTTTATTGGCTAGAACCCGCGTGAAGTCGGTATGACGCCATCGGGTAATCATAAGGCGCAGAAAATAAATACCGCGCTATTGTCCATCATCCCGCCCAGGTTTCTTCCCCCGTTCGCCGATAGAGTCACATCTCCAATCCACAATTCACACCTTAGGTGTTATGGAGTAAACAATGCCAATCAATGGCTGGTATACCGGTGATGCTGATAATGTGATGGATAATGGCAATATCAACGGCTGGGCGGATCAATCAGGCCAGGCGTTTGGTAGCAATCTGGGCGGCGGCGTACATAGTTACCAGTTTGGCCCCGTCATTAATCACTATGGAACCTGGGGGCAACTGATTTATGTCAATCAGGCCAGTTTAGTCCCCCCGGACTGGAACAATCCCTCCGGTCTGAATGGCTGGATGCCTGCAAACCCCGCGCCGGACAACTCAATTTGGATTCAGGGCCATTTGGTCAATGGCGAATGCGGCGGGCAAAGCAACCACGCCGCCTATCTGACCCCAATATCCCATAACGTCAACATGTGGCACGCAGGGTATGAAGCGGTGCTACAAAGACTGGTTAATCGGGGAGCCGCTACTGGCGTCAGCGTGTCGCAATTTAACCCCAACGGCCTCGCAAATTGCCGGATCATTTATCGTACTCATGGATTACCCCCCCGCGCTGGCAGTCAGGTGCCCGATGGTATTTGCGTCAGCTTAGGTATTGTCATCAATGGGGTCATGAAAAACGATGCGGAAGTCACACAGGAATTTGCGCATGGCACAGGTAAGCAGCGCTGGTTTGCTGACCGCTACTATACGTCGTCGGGTAAGGATGACCGTAACAAAATCATTGAAATGGTTGGGGGGACGCTGGTTCAGTACCCCTAAAAAAGCGTCCTGATACGTATGCCGAATCGGAGCTGAACGCGAATGTATCCACATATTGTCGGTGGATACATTCTGGGTCAGGCATGACGGTCACCCTTCGTGCGTTTTGGTATTGTCATACCCCAGGCGGCCGATAAACGGCAAACGCAGCGCCGGCGGGTTGAAATCCACCCCCAGGTTGGCCCCCAGAATGTTGACTTCAACGCCCTCCTCCACGCCCAGCGTCAGGCCCAGTACGCCCAGCAACGACACCTGCACGCCTCTTCCCGAGGGCGGCAACCCAACCGGATGCGTTAACGCCCGAAAATCCTTACCGATGGCGTTGGCTGGCAGATCCAGCTTCAGTTCCGGCACTTCCCGGCCGATATGCGCCATAAAGGTATTGCTGTTGGGGCCGGGCCAGGCGTGATAGGTATGCGGCCAGGGGTAACTTTTGATCGCCGCCTCTATCTTCGGGATCATCTCTGCCGCGCTTGCCCCGCGGTGTTCAACCAGCAACCGCGGCGTTGAACCAAACCAGAATCCGTCAGGGACGGTATAGTTACGGCGGATCACATCATCGCCGCCCCAGCCGATCACCTCATAACGCTGGTAGCGGGTTTCCCCGGCTTGTTTGACGATGATCCAGGGGTGAACCGCCACCAGCCCGCGCCAGCCGTAGGTGGGCGCGGTATAAACCTGTACGATCGCGGTATCGCGTAAAGCCGCCGGATCCGGCGCCACGCCGGCCGAATCGCGCCGCGACGCCCAGATGTTTTTTCCGGATACTCGTTCTGTGCCCCACGTGGCCTGCGCCAGGCTTTGTCCAAACGACAGGATCAACACGCCGATAAAAACGAAGCCCACGACTTTGAGGTAGTGCATTGATGGGGTTTCTCCATGAAACGCGGGGGAATTAAAGCAGATTAAGCCGATCGCGCCGCGCTGTCTAACCACAACCGCAGCAGCCGAAGCAGAACGGGCGACAGGAAATACAAGCGGCGGTTTTCCCAAGCGGCTTCCCGCCGCCACCGCGATTCACGCAGCGGTATTGCTCCTGTAGCAACCGGAGCGATATCCGGCAGTAGTCTGATTTATAAAAAATAATTCTTCTTTCCTTTACGATTGCCTCGCCCCAGTCGTATCGCTATAGCGCTGCACGCATTGAATCGAACTAAACGGTACGGTACGATCCGGAAATTCCGTGTTCAGCTAGCCATGTTCAACTGTCCGTGGTCAATTATCCGTGTTCAACGCTCTGAGAGGGCAGAATGGAAACCCCCAGTATGCAAACCGATGCAGCCAATCTACATGGCGTTGATACACGGGCCAATCACGGCGAGCGTCGTCCTAAAGCGCGGCACGTTCTGGAAGCCCCGCGCAAAATATTCCTGACCGATGGTTTCAGCGCCGCCACGACAGACATGATTCAGCGCGAGGCGCTTGTTTCCAAATCAACCGGTTATGCCCATACCAAAATAAAGAACCCCTGTTTATCGCCATGCTGTAAGCATGGCGACTGTCGGTTTCTTTTTTAGTGATAAGACAATATCTAAATTACTCAGGAGAATATCTATGGTTATCAAACCACGGATTAAAGGTTTCATCTGCATTACCGCCCATCCAGCTGGATGTGAAGCCAACGTCAAACAGCAAATCGATTATGTCACCGCCAATAATCTCGTCGCGAATGGCCCCAAAAAGGTGCTGATTATCGGCGCCTCTACCGGATATGGCCTGGCGGCGCGCATCACCGCCGCATTTGGCGCCGGTGCGGACACCCTCGGCATCGCATTTGAACGCCCGGGAAGCGAGAGTAAACCGGGAACCGCAGGGTGGTATAACACCGCTGCGTTTGAAAAGTTTGCCCACGAGAAAGGGCTTTATGCCAAAAGCATCAACGGCGATGCGTTTTCCGATGAGATAAAAACGTTAACCATCGACACCATTAAACGTGACCTCGGCCAGGTCGATTTGGTGATTTACAGCCTCGCCGCGCCCAGACGTACCCACCCCAAAACCGGTCAGGTCTATTCATCCGTGTTAAAACCGATCGGAGCCGACATTCGTTTACCGGGCATTGATACCGACAAAGAACTGGTGAAAGAATTCGCGCTCGAAGCGGCAACCGCGGAAGAGATCGAGAATACGGTAGCGGTGATGGGGGGCGAAGACTGGCAAATGTGGATAGATGCGCTCAACGAAGCCGGCGTATTGGCTCATGGCGCCAAAACAACGGCGTTTACCTATCTTGGCGCGGACATCACGCATGCCATCTACTGGAATGGTTCAATCGGCGCCGCTAAAAAAGACCTGGATAAAAAAGTATTAAATATCCGAGAAACCTTAGCTGATATCGGTGGGGATGCCTACGTATCCGTACTGAAGGCCGTCGTCACTCAGGCCAGCTCGGCGATCCCCATCATGCCGCTTTACTTGTCATTACTTTTCAAAGTGATGAAAGAAAAGGGAACGCATGAGGGATGCATCGAACAGATTTACGGGCTTTTCAGCGATTCGCTGTATAGCGCCTCCCCCATTATTGACGCCGAAGGCCGCCTGCGTACCGACTATAAAGAACTGGCCACGGACATTCAGGCTTACGTCAACCAACACTGGCACAATGTGACTGCCGATAATCTTTATCAGGTCACCGACTTTGCCGGTTATAAAGAGGAATTTCTGCGGCTGTTTGGTTTTAATATTGACGGGGTGGATTACGCTGAGGATGTCAATCCGAACGTCCTCATCCCCAGCCTGATTGAGAAATAATCTATTTCTGACAGTCTTAAATCGGGGCGACGCGGTTGCGCGATAAAACCGTCGAACCCCGTCAGAAGCGATGTAATCCCGGTTGCCGTTGATGTGCAACCGGGCAGGAATCAGCATCAGGTCGCGGTATTTCGCTTCATTATCTGGATTTTTTGGCTGAGCCCGTTCCCAGCCGTTCCCGCAGGAATTCAATGAAACGCTGCGTTTTCGCCGGCAACAGCCGTGTTTCGGTCAGCGCATAGACGGATACCGGCGCCCCCTGCCATTGCGGCAATATACGTTGCAGTTGCCCCATAGCCACATCCTCGGCGACCACTTCCTCCGGCAACAGCACAATCCCCTGACCAAATACGGCGAGACGCCGAATCATGCCGACGTTATTGAGCACAAATCTCCCGCTTACCGTCACTTCGGCATTTTCCGCCGTTGCGGGATGATTCAAATTCCACAGGCCATTTTTCGGAAACCCCAGACATTCATGCCGCCCGAGTTCATACGGATGCGACGGCTCGCCGGACGCCGCCAGATAGCGGGGCGAGGCATACAGGTAAGCCGGCAGACTCGCGAGCTGGCGAGCAATCAGGTTCGAATCCTTTTGCTCTCCGATACGAATGGCGACGTCAAAAGGCTCCGCCACAAGGTCAACCCGACAGGTATCGCTATCTGGTCACTGAGCTCAACCAGTTGGGACTGGCGTACCTGCATATCATGGTTCAAGGCAATGAGGCGCTGCTGAAGGATATGGAATCCTACGGACAGATGGTGCTGGCGAACCCGGATTTCGTCGAGCGCCTGCATGCCCATGCGCCGATGAACGATGCGGGACGGTAAGATCCCCGGCTGCATCTATGTCCTGTATTTTTAAAAGAACGCCCACAAATCCGTTAACGCGATCCTGCCTGTTTTTTGCCTGATCCTCTGGCGGCGGGAAAATATCGGTATTGCGTCATCGGCGCAGGGACTTGATATCCTGCATGGGGGAATTGCCGAACATACGGCGGTACTCCCTCGTAAATTGCGACTGGCTTTCATAACCCACGTGGATCGCCGCCGTACCGGCATCCGCTCCCTCAATCAGCATCAGTCTCCGTGCTTCCTGCAATCGAAGATGTTTTTGATACTGGAGAGGCGTCATACCGACCGTTGCACGGAAATGGTGGTGCAATGTAGAAACGGCCATCCCCGCCGCCGAGGCCAGTTGTTCTATGCGAAACGGTTCCCGAAAATGGTGTTTGAGCCAGGCTATAGATTGCCCAATCTGGAAACCATGACTGTCTGCAAAGGCCATCTGACGAAGGCGCGGGCCTTGTTCTGAAATTAACAGCCGATACAGGATCTCGCGTTGAATCTGCCCGGAAAGCACAGGAATATCGTCCGGACGATCGATAAGACGCGCCAACCGTAAAACCGCATCCAGCAGTTCAAAAAACGTCGCGCCGAGTCCTATTGCCTTCGCGGGAGAATGGGTCAGCGCGAGCGGCAGGTTCATATCCACCATTAACTGACGCACAACGACCAAATCAATATTCAGCAACAACGATAAATAGGGCAGTTCCGGACTGGCTTCAATCACTCTGGCTACCACCGGAAGCTCAAGCGAGTTAATCAGGAAGTGGGACGCATCGTACTCATAAGGCTCCTGACCCAACACGACTTGCTTGCGGCCCTGAACCACAATGGAAAGATTGGCTTCGTACATGCCGGCGTGCGGCACGGTCGGCCGCAGGCTCCGGTAGAAACTGAGCCCCGGAATTCCGGTAACCTCCTCCCCTTCGTCCGGCACCCAGCGGGTACATCCCTCAATCAGAGCCGTCAGGGGAATACGCATGTCATGAGGATGGCATACCGACTTGATGATAAATCTCCTGTGAATGAAATAAGACGATCTGGCTACAGGGGCGAATCGGTTCACGAACACCATCCGACGCCAGCCGTGAAAAAAGAGTCTATCTCGCTACCGCCGCTGTATTGGAACAGGCATCAAGTTGTCTTTACCGCATCAGCGGCCACGCGATACCGGTACTCCCCTGGGGTCACGCCAGTCCACACCTTGAAGGCTCGGATAAACGAGTTGGCATCCCGAAACCCGAGCAGAAAGGCAATTTCGCCTTGCGAAATACTAAGGTGACCGAGGTAATGTTGCGCCAGTTGCTGGCGGGTGAGGTTCAGAACTTCGGTGAAGCTGGTCGATTCTTCGCTCAGTTGCCGCTGCAACGAGCGCCGACTCATCGCCAGACGTTTTGCCACGACTTCGATCGAGTACTCTCCGGCAGGCAAACTTTCAAGCAGCATCGCCTTGACGCGGTCGCGCATCGTCGCCATCGCGTCCAGAGACGACAACCGCTTGCGTAAGCCGGGTTCGAAATGCTTCCACATCGGCTCGTTCTCGGTAAGAAACGGCCGGACGCCATCCTGATGCGAAAAAGAGACGCGGATCGCCGCCCCTTTGCGCGGCAATACACCAAAATAATCGACATAGTCATCAAGGCGCTCAGGAATGGCCGGCAGAATCACCTCTCGCGGAACCACCCGATGACGCGTGCCCAGCCTGACCAGTTGCGTGACGAAGACCAGCTCGCCGAGCGCCAGGCTTTTCGGAATCTGCCCCTCGTTCCCGTAGCACTCCAGTGTTACGGATGTCTGTACGGGGCCGACATCGACCGTCAGGATCAAAGGACCGACAAGTCTCTTGAACGAAGAGAGGCGTTGCATGGCGACATTGAGATTGGGGCTGCACAGGCTCGCGAAAATCGGAGGATCGAAGGCTTCGACGGAAATCGCCTGCCCAACCTTGAGCGGCAACGCAACCGCCCCGGCCGAATCCTCAAGGGCTTGCCACAACTGAAAATATTGTGCGGCGGTGATGCTTGCCTCCTTACGGGAAAGCAAGTCCGCCGGAAGGCCGGCCAAGCGCAGCACATGATCGGGATTGAACCCCATATCGCACATCAGCAATCGCCAGCCGGGCTGAACGTAAAAGTGCGTGGCGCGTTTCATCTCTGCTCTCCCCAAACAACGGACACTTAATACCCAGGAATCTGGTTGCTATCGATCATCTGCTGAAACATATCCTGAATTGATATCTGCAGCGGCCGGTAAACCATCATAAGCTCGCGAACGCTCTTATTGGTATCCGCCTGCCATGAATATCCAACGTTGCGGGACACGAACTTACGCGTGGTGCTCTTGTCGGCCAGCGGGGCGACCAGCCAGACCAGCCATTTGGGCAGAATGCGGCGCGGAATGGGGTAAGCCTGGTATTTCGGCAGCAGCGCGCGGGCAATCTCCGGAAGCGAGGTATTATGCCCGGAAATGATGAACCGCCCTCTGGCGCCAGGCAGGTAAGCCGCCCGCAGGTGGGCTTCGGCCAGGTCCCGCACATCGACCACGCCACAGCCGATATCGGGAATACCGGCTTTCATTCGCCCGTTCCCCAACTGTCGCACCACATTGAAACTCTCCGAGGTGCCATACGGATTGGTCCCCGGGCCGATAACCAGGCTTGGATTGATGACAACCAAATCCCAGCGCAACTGTTTTGTGGTGATATCCCAGGCGTCACGCTCTGCGACGGTCTTGGAATAAGAATAGGGAACATGTTCCAGCGACGAACTGGTATTCCAGATCTCCTCCGTCAGAATGTGATTCGGCGTATTCTCGATATCGGCATTATCGCCGTAAATCGCCGCGCAGCTGCTGGTCAGAACAACACGTCTGACTGACTCGACCTTGTTGACGGTTTCCAGCACGTTTCGCGTCCCAAGCCGGGCCGGATCAACCAGCTCTTTCTGGGGATTACGAATATCGAGCTTAAACGGGGACGCGGTATGAAACACGATACCGCACCCCTTCATGGCTTCCGCATACGACCCCGGTTCAAGCAAATCCGCCTTGAAGAAGCGAAGTGTACCGGGTTTGCCTGCCGCCATATCATTCAGATGCCCGATCTTCCGGACATCGTTCGGGTCTCGCACGGCGGCGTGAACGGTGACGCCTTCTTCCAACAGGCGTTTGACGAGCCAGCCGGCGACATAGCCCGTTGCGCCGGTCACCATAACGGGTTTGGTTTTATCGATGTCGAGCATGATGAATTCCTCATAGTGTGATGCATGCCAGGCGGCCACGTGTCAGCCGGCAAATCCTGAGGACATTCTCTCTCGTAATACGCGCCAGAACACTCGCAGCCCGCGCCAGGTGATATGCAATGCGCGCCAACATTCTTCAACGCGCGCCAGAGTGGCGATTCCGGCGGTGGTTTTCAGAAGAGACCTGCTGTTCCGCGTCATCGCGCCTGCCTCAGCATTATCCCATTGAGGATTCAATGTCAGGGTTCTGCGGGAAAGCCATTGCTTTCGCAATGGCTTTCCCGGTGATCACAACCTCTGCGGCGGCGTCTTCAGCACTGCTCGGCAGTATGGCCTGTTTTATCCGTCAGGCCGGATAAAACGGCAAGGATAAGCGCGATGGCAGACAGTACGGCACCGGCCCAGTTCGGTGACTGCAAGCCAAAGCCGGCGGCGATGACGGCTCCGCCAAGCCATGCGCCAACGGCGTTCCCGAGGTTGAAAAGCCCAATATTGACGGCAGATGCGAGAGTCGGCGCACCGGCTGCCCTGGCTTTATCCATGACCAGTTTCTGGATAGGCGAAACGGTCGCGAACCCAAAAGCCGCCATCAGAAAAATACAGACAGCAGAGATTATCTGGCTGTGAACGCTGAAAGTAAAAATCGCCAGTACCACCGCCTGCGCCGCCAGCGTCACATAAAGCATGGGCATTAAGGCGCGATCGGCATATCGCCCGCCCAGTTGGTTGCCGACAAACAGCCCCAAACCGAAGAGCAGCATCAGCCAGGCCAGGCTGCTTTCACGGTATCCAGCCAGCTCGGTCATCATCGGCGCGATGTAGGTTACGGAGGTGAAAAAAGCCCCCGGTCCGAAAATGGTGATCCCCATTGCCAGCAGTACGTTGACGTTACGAAATGCATAAAACTCCTGGGCAAAATTCTGGTTCTCCGGCCGGGGCTGATGCGGAATAAGCGTAACCACGCTGATAGCCGTTATGGCCCCGATAACAGCGATAACCATAAAAGAGTCGCGCCATGAAATGTGCTGCCCAATCCACGTCCCGGCTGGTACGCCTATCAGGTTAGCCAGCGTCAGTCCCATAAACATGAATGCGATTGCCCTGACGCGTTTAGAGGGCGCAACCATGTCTGCGGCGATAATTGAGCCAATACCAAAGAAGGCGCCGTGCGTCATGGAGGTGATGATCCTGCCCAGAATCGCCATGCTCATGGAAGGGGCAAAAGCAGTGATGAGGTTACCCGCTACAAACAGCAGCATCAGAAAAACGAGCATGGCTTTTCGCGGTACTTTGGCTCCCAAAACAATCAGTGCCGGGGCGAAAACAAACACGCCCAACGCATAGGCGGTTGCCAGGTTGCCGGCAACGGGAATGCTGACGCTAAATTCTTTGGCTATAACGGGGAGAAGGCCGGCAATAATGAATTCAGTGGTTCCGATACCGAATGCACCTATCGCCAGAGCCAGAAGAGCTAATGGCATAACAAATATCCTGTTCAGAAAAAAACTGCCTGTACCGACACGCGGGGTGACATACCGGTAAACCTGCGTATCGGTGTAGGCAGCAACGGAAATGACAGAGTAAAAGTTTACGTAAAGGTGATAAACATCCCAAAAATCGCCTGAGTATAGACATGAATTCTACCTTAATGGTCCGAAGTGTCCGTCTTCAGCTTTTTTAAGTAGCTCATCGACGATAAGCCGTATCTTGGGGAAAAGGTGTTTTGTTCTGGGCCAGACGATGTTCAGTTCGACGGGCTCGGGAGTGTATTCAGCCAGGAGAGGCACGAGAAGGCTCTGCTCAAGATACCGGATAACCATAGCCTCCGGGAACTGAGCTATTCCTGCGCCAGCCAGGCAAGCCTGAAGTTTCGCATCCCCGTCGCTGATCTCATGGGCCGTGGCTGACACGAAACGAATTTCCCGCTGGTCTTCAGTCCTGAAACGCCAGGCAAGCGGCGCGCCCCGCCGATATCCCATAATGCAGCTGTGCTTTTTCAGGGACTCCACATCGGCAGGTTCCCCGTAGCGTTCAAGGTAGGCCGGCGCGGCGCACAGAATGAGCCGCTGTCTGCTGAGACGCCGAGCAATCAGCTCATCGGTACTTTGCAGTTCGCCCAGACGCAGAATCAGGTCAATCCCCTCCTCCACCGGGTCAATCAGCCGATCGTTAAAAGTAAGAATGAGTCGCAGAGCAGGATAGCGGGCCAGAACATCCAGCAGCACCGGCATCATCAGATTTCGACCAAATGAGGCCGGCATGTCTATACGCACCGAGCCGGCAGGCACTTCCTGCTTTCTGCACAGCGCGTGTTCAGCCGAGTCCAGAATATCCAGCGCCGACAGGCAACTTTTCAGATAAGCCTCTCCATCACTCGTCAGGCTCAGCTTGCGCGTGGAGCGGTGAAAGAGCTGGGTACCTAGTCTTTCTTCAAGCCGGGCGATGCTTTTTCCTACCGCAGATTTGGTAATGCCCAAGTGTTCGGCGGCTTCAGTAAAACTACGGGACTGTGCCGCGATAACAAAGTTGGTAATACCCCGCAAGGATTCTGCTGAAAACAAGGTAGCCATAAAGTTGACTCATTGATGGAAAAGCGTGAGTTTATCAATGTCTGACTCTACACCAAGCTTAAATCATCGTGGGATTGTGCTGGATCATTTCCTTACCCCAGAACGTTTCAACCTTCCCCAGATCCCGCTCGACAAACAAGGCATGCATATAATCGGTCACGCGCTGCTTGTTGCTAGCGGATTGACTTGCTTTGACTGACGGAGACACTGTCGACGCCGGCGGTTCACCGGCTTGCGCTACCCCACTGAACAGGCTGGCAAACGATATGGCGATGATCATTTTTTTCATCAACGAATGTTTCACTGCAGTAACGCCCATCAGATTTCAAGGACAATCTTGCCAAAGTGACCGCCTGCCTGCTGCAAACGGAAGGCATCGGCAATATTTGCCAGCGGGAAAGTACGATCGATGACAGGCTTAACGCCAATCACGTCAATCGCCCGCACAAGATCCTGTTGATGCTGACGGTTGCCAACGATGAGCCCTTGCAGGCGTTGCTGACGAATCAGCAACTCGGCAGTCGGCACCACGCCGTTAGTGCCGCTCAACACGCCAATCAAGGCAATATGCCCACCGACGCGCCCAGCCTGGATGGATTGCGTTAAGGTTCCGGCACCGCCAACTTCAATAACGTGATCAACGCCTCGCCCATTGGTGATGGCCTGTACGCTCGTCCCCCACTCGGGGTCATTGCGGTAGTTGATCAGATGATCAGCTCCCAACTGCTGCACACGGGCCAGCTTTTCATCGGACGACGACGTTGCAATGACCGTGGCGCCCAGCGCCTTGGCAAACTGCAACGCGAAGATTGAAACGCCCCCCGTACCCATGACGAGGACGCTGTCGCCAGCCTTGATCTGACCATTAACCACCAGAGCACGCCAGGCAGTCAGGCCTGCGGTGGTCAGCGTCGCCGCTTCAACATGACTGTAACCCAGAGGAGCGCGGGTAAAAGCGGTGGCTGGCATGACGACGTATTCACGCGCAAAGCCATCGACACCATCTCCCGGCGTTGTCGCAAAACCTGCGACGGTGGGCACTCCATCCAGCCATTGGGGGAAAAACGTTGAGACCACGTGGTCACCCACGGCAAATTCAGTCACGCCGTCTCCGACAGCCTCCACGATACCTGCCCCATCAGACATGGGAATACGGTTATCCGCTACCGGCATATGACCACTGACGACACCGAGGTCATGGTAATTGAGCGAACTGGCGTGGATACGGACCCGGATTTCACCCGAGCCTGGCAATCCCGGATCGTCCATTTCCACAATACGCAAGCCATCAAGTCCACGTGCTGCATTAGAAACAACTGCTTTCATGTCAGATCTCCTCCAACCAGGTTTGATTAGCATTCAGCCAGTCGCTGAAAGTTTGCGGTGCGATTCCGGTGATTTGCTGGAAATCGTCCGTGACCGTAGCAACACGACCGGCGGCAACGATGCCGGAGATCGGAATGGCAAGTGTTTCAATAAGATGATGAAGCACCCGTTGACCAAGATGGCCGGAGGCGCCGGTAACCAGAATCATGATGCGTTCCTGTGTGGTTGTTTTGACTGAGGCGCAAGTGTATATTCCTAACTAACTTTTAGAAAGTACGTACAAAAAGGTAAGTATATGAGTGATTTGCCAGTTTTTCAGACCGATGGCCTGCAACCTTCATTATCAGAGCAAGTCCGTCGAGGCGAATTGCAGACCGTGGATTGCCCTTCAAGAGAAGTACTGAAGCACATGACGAGTCTGTGGGGGGTACTCATCCTACTGGCTTTACGCGGTAGCACACTGCGCTTTAGTGAGCTGCGACGGCGTTCACCCAAAGTGAGTGAGAAAATGCTGGCGCAAACATTGCAATGCCTGGAGATGGATGGATTCATCCACCGTGTTTCCTATCCAGTCGTGCCGCCTCATGTCGAGTACAGCCTGACGCCTCTAGGTTCAGAGGCCGCAGAGCAAGTGTCGGTTCTTACCGACTGGATAGAAACTCACTTGCATCGTGTGATGGACGCCAGACGGTCAAATGGCATAGGGGAATAAAGCAAAGCCCAGACTAAAACCGCCAGGTCAACGCAATGCTATGTCACAAGAGGAAATGGACGGCTCGCTTGTCAGGGGGTGGCGGTACCGGCAATCGATACCATGACATACATGCCGTTCCGGTCGGAAACCTTATACGGACTGGCTTTGGGCTTGAGAGTACGCAGTGCGGCGTCGGAGAGCATCACGCCTAACTTCGGGAGGGAATTTTTCCCGTCACGACCGAAACAGAATCAATCATCAACGGCAGGGTGTTAATCCGGGTCTTTTGGCTTACCGTCGCCTCTACCGCCAGCCGGTTCTGCTGACTGGCGGTAGACACCGATAGTCACCACAATCAATTTAATGAAGAATCAAACTGTCGTGGTGATTTTTCGATAGTTGGCGATAGTTTCTGAAGAAACTTGGATCATTCCCACTCGATCGTAGCCGGCGGCTTGCCGGACACGTCATAGACGACCCTTGAAATCCCGTCGACTTCGTTGATGATGCGGTTGGAGACGCGGCCGAGGAATTCGTACGGCAGGTGCGCCCAGTGCGCGGTCATAAAGTCGATGGTTTCAACCGCGCGCAGTGAAACGACCCAGTCGTATTTGCGGCCGTCGCCCATTACGCCGACGGAACGCACCGGCAGGAACACGGTGAATGCCTGGCTGACTTTGTCGTACAGGTCCGCTTTGTGCAGCTCTTCGATGAAGATAGCGTCAGCACGGCGCAGCAGATCGCAGTACTCTTTCTTCACTTCGCCCAGTACGCGCACGCCCAAACCCGGCCCCGGGAACGGATGACGGTACAGCATGTTGTACGGCAGGCCCAGTTCCAGACCAATCTTGCGCACTTCGTCTTTGAACAGCTCTTTCAGCGGCTCAACCAGCCCCAGCGCCATGTCGTCCGGCAAACCGCCGACGTTGTGGTGCGATTTGATGACGTGCGCTTTGCCGGTGGCGGAAGCGGCGGACTCGATCACGTCCGGATAGATGGTGCCTTGCGCCAGCCATTTCACGTCGGTCAGCTTACCCGCTTCTTCGTCGAACACGTCCACAAATACGCGGCCGATGGTTTTGCGTTTGGCTTCCGGGTCGTCAATGCCCGCCAGTGCGGACAGGAAACGCTCTTCCGCCGGCACATGGACAATGTTCAGGCCGAACTGATCGCCGAACATCTCCATCACCTGCTCGGCTTCGTTCAGGCGCAGCAGACCGTTGTCTACGAACACGCAGGTCAGGCGATCGCCGATGGCGCGGTGCAACAGCAATGCGGTCACCGAGGAATCGACACCGCCGGACAGGCCGAGAATCACCTTGTCTTTACCCACCTGCACGCGGATGCGTTCAACTGCGTCGTCGATGATTTTTGCCGGGGTCCACAGCACCTCACACTGGCAGATGTCGCGCACAAAACGCTCCAGCATACGCTGGCCCTGACGGGTGTGGGTCACTTCCGGGTGGAACTGCACGCCGTAAAAACGTTTTTCTTCGTTAGCCATGATGGCATACGGGCAGGTGTCGGTGCTGGCAACGGTCACGAAGTCAGCCGGGATGGCGGTGACTTTATCGCCGTGGCTCATCCACACATCCAGCAACGGCGCGCCGCTGGCGCTGACGGCATCCTGAATGTCGCGGATCAGCGCGCTGTTGGTCTTGACTTCCACCTGCGCATAACCGAACTCACGCTCACTGGAGCCTTCGACCTTGCCGCCCAGTTGCATCGCCATAGTCTGCATGCCGTAGCATACGCCCAGTACCGGCACGCCTGCCTGGAAAACATATTCCGGCGCGCGCGGGCTATTGAACTCGGTGGTGCTTTCCGGGCCGCCGGAAAGGATGATGCCATTCGGGTTGAACTCGCGAATCTGCGCTTCGGTGACATCCCATGCCCACAGTTCGCAGTATACGCCCAGCTCACGCACGCGACGTGCCACCAGCTGCGTGTATTGCGAACCGAAATCCAGAATAAGAATGCGATGTTGATGAATGTTTTCTGTCATGAGAGGCGTATTCCACTACGGAGCGAAAGAAAAATTGAACCCGGCAAGTTTACCGGGTTCGTAACATTAAATCAGCCGGTAACGCGCTTAGCCCATGCGATAGTTCGGCGACTCTTTGGTGATGGTCACATCATGAACGTGACTTTCCTGAATACCGGCGCCGCTGATGCGCACAAATTCGGCTTTGGTGCGCAGCGCGTCGATGGTCGGGCAACCGGTCAGACCCATGCAGGAGCGCAGGCCGCCCATCTGCTGGTGTACGATCTCTTTCAGGCGGCCTTTATAAGCCACGCGGCCTTCGATACCTTCCGGCACCAGTTTGTCGGCAGCATTGTCAGACTGGAAGTAACGGTCGGACGACCCTTTGGACATCGCGCCCAGAGAGCCCATGCCGCGGTAAGATTTAAACGCGCGGCCCTGATACAGTTCGATCTCGCCCGGCGATTCTTCGGTGCCGGCCAGCATGGAACCGACCATCACGCAGGCGGCGCCGGCGGCGATGGCTTTGGCGATGTCGCCGGAGAAACGGATACCGCCGTCGGCAATCACCGGAATGCCGGTGCCTTCCAGCGCGTCAACCGCATCGGCAATCGCGGTAATCTGCGGTACGCCCACGCCGGTCACGATACGGGTCGTACAGATGGAGCCGGGGCCGATACCCACTTTCACCGCGCTCACGCCGGCTTCGGCCAGCGCGCGTGCGCCAGCGCCCGTCGCCACGTTACCGCCGATAATCTGCAGCTCCGGGTATTTGGCGCGGGTTTCGCGGATACGCTGCAACACGCCTTCGGAGTGACCGTGCGAGGAGTCGATCAACAACACGTCCACACCGGCGGCGACCAGCGCGTCGATACGCTCTTCGTTACCGGCGCCGGCGCCAACTGCTGCGCCTACGCGCAGACGACCGTGTTCGTCTTTACAGGCGTTCGGCTTACGTTCAGCTTTCTGGAAATCTTTTACCGTGATCATCCCGACCAGACGGAATTGGGCATCCACCACCAGCGCTTTTTCAATGCGGCGCTCGTGCATTTTCTGCAGCACCACCTCGCGGGCTTCGCCCTCTTTTACCGTCACCAGACGTTCTTTCGGGGTCATGACCGCGCTGACCGGGCGGTCCAGATCGGTGACGAAACGCACGTCACGACCGGTGATGATACCGACCAGCTCATTGCCTTTCGTTACCACCGGATAACCGGCGAAACCATTGCGTTCAGTGAGTTCTTTCACCTGACGCAGCGTGGTTTCCGGGGTTACGGTCTGCGGGTCGACCACCACGCCGCTTTCATGGCGCTTCACGCGGCTGACTTCTTCCGCCTGGCGCTCAATCGGCATGTTCTTGTGAATAAAACCGATGCCGCCTTCCTGCGCCAGCGCAATAGCCAGCCCGGACTCGGTCACGGTATCCATTGCGGCGGACAGCATGGGAATGTTCAGACGGATGCGCTGAGTCAGTTGCGTGCTCAGATCGGCCGTGTTGGGCAGAACCGTGGAATGGGCTGGAACGAGGAGAACATCATCGAAGGTCAGAGCTTCTTTAGCGATACGTAACATGGCAATATCTCACCGGAAATGGGATGGGAATTAGATAAAATATTGCCGCGGCATTATACAGGGCGAAATCGATTGCCTCCAGTATTTTTTTATAAAAATGCTTGCGAACCGCCCACTGACCGGTAGTATTGATGGATTAACTCTCTGTTTTACTATTTGATCCGGGTCACAATGTCCTCATTGCCGTCATCCGCCATATTTACCGTCAGCCGCCTGAATCAGACGGTAAAACAGTTGCTGGAAGGTGAAATGGGCCAGATCTGGCTCTCCGGTGAAATATCCAATTTCTCCCAGCCCTCCTCCGGTCACTGGTACTTTACGCTGAAAGACGAGCGCGCTCAGGTGCGTTGCGCCATGTTTCGCACCAGCAATCGGCGGGTCACCTTCCGACCGCAAAACGGGCAGCAGGTGCTGATTCGCGCCACCATCACACTGTACGAACCGCGCGGCGACTACCAGTTGCTGGCTGAAAGCATGCACCCGGCAGGCGACGGCCTGCTGCAACAGCAATTCGAGCAGTTGAAACAGCGCCTGTCGGCGGAAGGGCTATTCGATCAACAGTACAAGCAATTGCTGCCCAAACCGGCGCGTCAGGTTGGCGTCATTACCTCCGCCAGCGGCGCGGCGCTGCACGATATCCTGCATATTCTGCAACGGCGCGACCCTTCGCTGCCGGTGGTTGTCTACCCGACTGCGGTGCAGGGCGTGGATGCGCCGGTTCAAATTGTGCGGGCCATTGAGCTAGCCAACCTGCGTCAGGAATGCGATGTGCTGATCGTCGGCCGCGGCGGCGGATCGCTGGAAGACCTGTGGAGCTTCAACGATGAGCGGGTGGCGCGAGCTATCTTTGCCAGCCGCATCCCGATTGTCAGCGCGGTCGGTCACGAAACCGATGTGACCATCGCCGACTTCGTGGCGGATCTGCGCGCGCCGACGCCTTCCGCGGCAGCGGAACTGGTCAGCCGTAACCAACTGGAGTTGCTGCGGCAGATTCAGTCTCAGCGCCAGCGGCTGGAAATGGCGATGGACTACTATCTGGCGCAACGTCAGCAGCAATTCGTCAGGTTGCAGCATCGGCTGCATCAGCAACATCCGCAACTGCGTCTGGCCCGCCAGCAGACGCAATTACTTCGCCTGCGCCAGCGTCTGGACGAAGCCATCCAGTTGCAACTGCGTCAACAGACTCGCCGTCAGGAACGTGTTGTCCTGCGGCTACGGCAGCACCAGCCGCAACCCCGCCTGCACCGTGCGCAGCAGCAGGTACAACAGTTGCGCTACCGCATGCAATCCGCGCTGGAAAAGCAACTTAATCAGCATAAACAACGATTTGGCGAAGCCTGTTCCCATCTCGAAGCCGTCAGCCCGCTGGCGACGCTGGCCCGCGGCTACAGCGTCACCACCGCCCCGGATGGCAAAGTCATGAAACACACCGCTCAGGCCATCAGGGGCGATATCTTGAAAACTCGGCTGCAGGATGGCTGGGTAGAGAGTCAGATCACTGAAATCAAAAAAGAATCTACTAAACCGCGCGTCAGACGCCAGACGAAAAATATTTAGTGATTAGGCTATACTTATCGTGTCATAACTGTGATAGATCAGTGTTGATAATATGTTGCAAACCATACTGCAAGGCATAAGGAGATGAAGTATGCAATCCGCCCGTAACATCATTCCGCCCTATATTCTGCATCGCATTATCAACAATGGATCGGATGAGGAACGTCGTTGCGCGCAACAAACTCTGATGCACGTGCAGTCACTGATGGTGGCCCCAGTCATCCACCCCGATGAGCATGAGGAACACCCTGCCGGCAATATACAGCGCAATATCTACGACGCAGAGCACCAGCAGACATTGCCCGGCAAACGAGTACGGACGGAAGGTCAGCCGGGAAATGGCGATATCACTGTTGATGAAGCCTATACCTATCTGGGCATTACCTATGACTTCTTCTGGAAAATCTTCGGTCGTAACTCTTTGGACAACAAAGGATTGCCGCTGATCGGCAGCGTCCACTACGGCAAGGATTACCAGAATGCGTTCTGGAACGGGCAGCAGATGGTGTTTGGCGACGGCGACGGCAAAATCTTCAATCGTTTCACTATCGCGCTGGATGTGATCGCCCATGAGCTGTCGCATGGCGTGGTGGAAAGTGAAAGCAACCTGCTGTACTTCCGCCAGTCCGGCGCGCTTAACGAATCACTCGCGGACGTGTTTGGCTCTATGGTCAAACAGTACTACCGCAATCAGAAGGTACAGCAGGCGGACTGGATTATTGGTGAAGGACTGCTGGCCGACGGCATCGATGGTAAGGGCCTGCGTTCCATGGCGCGTCCCGGCACCGCCTATGACGACCTGTTGCTGGGCACCGACCCACAACCTGCCCATATGCGGGATTTCGTCAATACCCGCGAGGACAACGGCGGCGTACACCTGAACTCCGGAATTCCCAACCGTGCCTTCTATCTGGCGGCTATGGCGCTGGGCGGCTACTCCTGGGAAAAAACCGGGCGTATCTGGTACGACGCCCTGTGCGACAAAGCGCTGCCGCAAAATGCGGATTTCTCCATCTTTGCCAGATTTACCGTGGAACACGCCAAAAAGCGCTTTAATGAAGCGGTAGCCGACGCTGTGCTGCGTGCCTGGCATCAGGTCGGGGTCGACACGGGAATTCTTAATGAGCACGAACAGGAATAACCTGCCCGATTTGACGGATGATGTGATTATTGAACTGGCGCGCGAGGGCGGTTTCGCCTGGATCCCCAGACTGGCCGGCCTGCGCCGCTTCGCGCTGGCCGAAGTCCCCGCCGCCAAGAAGGAGAAACTCTGCGCCATGCTGCGTGACGTTCTGCCGGCCGCGCAGCAACCCGGTCAGCCAGACTCTCCCGGCCGCGGAGATCAGTTCTACTACCGTATCCATATTCACTACTGCAATACGCCGGATACCCGCCAAACGGACTGGGTATTGCTGATCCCCGAGCAGAGCGCGCCATCGGAGCTGGAAGCCTTGTGGCGCAATGGTCTGGACGACGATCAAACCTCCTGACGGCTACTTAGAGCCTATCCCAATAGGCCTATTTTACTTGCCATTTTGAACCTGGGCAGTGTTCGAAATCCTCACGTACTACGTGTACGCTCCGGGTTCTCCGCGCTGTCCGTGTCCAAACTGGCTGCGCCAATTACGCCTATTGAGATAGGCTCTTAGGCTGGTAACGAATGACCACGCGGGAACGTGAAATCAGCCCGTGACCGCCGGCGCACAGATAACTTTCCGCCCCACAGGCGCGCAATACCTGCAACGGCTGTTCGCATTGCGGACACAGCGCCAAACGCAGCAAATCTCGCTGGCAAGCCTCACAACGGTACTGTTCATTGCCGCGCCACACCATCGGCTGCTGACACTCGGGACAATAAGCGTCCATCGCCCTTCTCCGGATCACACATGAAAAACGGGGCAGAATCGCTCCTGCCCCGATATAACAGCGGGTTTACACCGCTATGCTTACTTGCCTTTCTTGAGGTGCTGCATCAGGCGTTTACGCTTGCGCAGCTGATTCGGCGTCAGCGTGTTGCGTTTGTCGGCGAACGGGTTTTCCCCTTCCTTGAACTGAATACGAATCGGCGTTCCCATGACATCCAGCGAGCGCCGGTAGTAGTTCATCAGGTAGCGCTTGTAGGAATCAGGCAAATCTTTGACCTGATTGCCGTGGATCACTACGATTGGCGGATTGTATCCCCCGGCATGGGCGTATTTCAGCTTCACACGACGGCCACGCACCAACGGCGGCTGGTGGTCGTCCGCCGCCATCTGCATGATGCGGGTCAGCATCGCGGTTCCCACACGGCGGGTGGAACACTCGTAGGCTTCGTTGACGGATTCAAACAGGTTGCCCACACCGCTACCATGCAGCGCCGAAATAAAGTGAATGCGGGCAAAATCAATGAAACCGAGGCGCAGGTCGAGGGTTTCCTTCACCTGCTCCTTGACCTCCTGCGACAGTCCATCCCACTTGTTCACCACAATGACCAGCGAACGGCCGGAGTTGAGGATAAAGCCCAGCAGCGACAGATCCTGATCGGAAATCCCTTCGCGGGCGTCAATCACCAACAACACCACGTTAGCGTCTTCGATCGCCTGCAATGTCTTGATCACCGAGAACTTCTCAACGGCATCGGTAATCTTGCCGCGTTTACGTACCCCGGCGGTATCGATCAGCACGTAGTCGCGACCATCGCGCTCCATCGGGATGTAGATACTGTCGCGCGTGGTGCCCGGCATGTCGTACACCACCACCCGCTCTTCCCCGAGAATACGGTTGGTCAATGTTGACTTACCGACATTCGGACGGCCGACGATAGCCAGTTTAATCGGCAGCCCTTCCAGATTCAGCGCATCGTCTTCACCTTCTTCGCCATCGCCGTCGCCTTCACCGAGCTGTTCCGCCCAGTAAGCCGCGTTCGCTTCTTCTTCGGTCAGTTCACGCGTTTCCTGCACCGGATCGACGGCAAACGGCAACAGCACCTTTTCCAGCAGAGAAGTGACGCCACGACCATGCGACGCTGCAATCGGATACACCTCGCCCAGCCCGAGCGAATAGAAATCGGCAATACCGGTATCGATATCGATGCCATCGACTTTGTTGGCAACCAGAAACGTGTCTTTTTCACGCGTACGCAAATGCTGAGCAATGGCGTGATCCGCCGGCATCAGGCCATCGCGGGCATCCACCAGAAACAGCACGATATCCGCTTCTTCAATCGCCAGCAGCGACTGCTCGGCCATGCGCGTTTCCACGCCATCTTCATTACCGTCGATACCGCCGGTATCGATAATAATGAATTCATTTCCCTCCACCTCAGCACGACCATACTTGCGGTCACGCGTCAGCCCAGGGAAATCCGCCACCAATGCGTCACGGGTACGCGTTAAACGGTTAAACAGCGTGGACTTCCCCACATTCGGGCGCCCGACCAGCGCGACGACAGGTATCATTGTTACAACCTCATTGCTTATATTTCAATTCGTTACAGCAGAAAGGACTGCTGATGATAAAAGACGAAACGGCCCCTGACAGTATCAGGAGCCGTTATGGGGATGGCGGATACACCGCCCGTCCCGGTCATGCGAAGCGGTTAACGGGTAAAGGCGTAAACCTCGCCGCCTTTAGCCTGCACCAGCAGCTTGTCGCTGGCGACCACCGGCTTGCTCAGCAGGCCGGAGCTATCCACTTTCTGCTGGACCACAAAGCGGCCGTCAGTCGTGTTGACCCAGTGCAGATAGCCTTCGGCATCGCCGACCACCAGATATCCATTATACAACGCCGGCGCCGTCAGGTTACGGTGCAGCAGATCGCCCTGCCGCCAGATCACCACGCCGCCGTTGGTGTTCAGCGCCGTAATGCGATCGTCCTGATCGACCAGATAAATACGATCGCCATCGACGATGAAATCATTCACCGAACCAATTTCACGCTTCCAGGTAATCTGCCCGGAACGCAGATCCAGTGCGGTCAGGTTGCCATTATATCCCAGTGCATACACCACGTTGCCTGCCACGACCGGCGTGGTGTCGACGTCGTTCAGACGAGCGATTTCAGTCGCGCCGCCCGGCTGGGAGATACGTTGCTGCCAAATCAACTGCCCCTGATTGATCATTACCGCGCTGACGCGCCCGTTGTCGCCACCGACAATCGCCGCGCCAAACGCCGTCACCGGCGCAGACTCGCCGCGCAGCGACAGCGACGGCATATCCAGATTCACGGTCCATTTGATGGTGCCGTCAGACTCGCTGAGCGCCTGCAGCATGCCGTTGCTGGTATGAATGATCACCACGCCATCGCTGACCACCGGGCTGGATAATACTTCACCCGCCACTTTGGTCTGCCACTGCACAGTACCGTCGTCAGCGTTCAGGGCGAACAGCTGCGCGCGTTCGCTCCCGACATAAACATGGTTGCCCGACACAGCCACGCCGCCCGACAGCAGCGCCGGACGGTTGCTGGACAGCAGACCGGTTTTCTCCGCCAGATCGGCGCGCCATTTCTCTTCGCCGCTATTAAGATCCAGCGCTTTTACCGTGCCGTGACGATCGGCCGCATACACGCGGCTGTCCTGCCAGGTCGGATGCAGGTTGGAGTAGAACTCACCGGTACCGTCTCCAACGGAGCGACTCCAGACTTTGGTGGGGGTAAACTGGTTGGTCACCTGCGGCAGCGGAGACATTTTGACCACGTCTTCCTCGCGATCGAACAGCGAACAGCCGCTCAGCAGGGTGACGGAAACCAGTCCGACCAAAAGTGTTTTACGCAGTTGCATGAAGTCCCTCTTAGCTGGGCAGATTGTTCAGTTTGATACGTAACAGGGATTGCAGCCCCTGAGAAGGTTTCGCCGCCATGCCTTTGTTGTAGGCATCACGCGCGCCCTGATTGTCGCCTTTGCTCGCCAGTACGTCGCCGCGAACATCGGCTACCATCGCCGTCCAGCCTTCCAGCTTGATGGCATCGAGCGTTTTCAACGCATCATCCGGCTTCTTCTGCTGCAACAGTACGCGAGCCAGGCGCAGATTGATCAGCGCCTGCAAATCGCCATCTTTGGTCTGGCTCAATGCCTGACGGAGCTGCTGCTCGGCTTTGGCGATATCATTTTTTTCAACGAACTGGTGCGCCAGCGCCAGCGAAGCCAGCGCGCCGTAATTGCCATGATCGCCGGTGACAAACTTTTCAGCGCCGGCAACGCCTTCCGGCGTACCGGCAGACAGAGATTCGGTCACTTGCTGATAGGCAGCGGAAGCCGCCATCGCGTTGCTTTCCTGATGGTTTTGCCAGAAACGCCAGCCTACCAGGGCGCCGATACCCAGCACCACGCCGATAGCCAACGCCTTGCCATTCTCGATAAAGAAGCGGCGAATCGCCTCAACCTGCTCGTTTTCAGTGCTATAGACTTCCACGCTGCCTTTCTCCTTAATTCAGTAACGCCGCCAGACGCGCCGCCACATCCGCCTGAGCCAGGGTTTCCTGCTCGCCGCTGGTCAGGTTTTTCACCACCACCTGCCCGGCAGCCACTTCGGTTTCGCCCAGCACCAGCGCAACCCGCGCCCCGCTCTTGTCCGCGCGGGCAAACTGTTTCTTGAAATTACCGCCGCCGTAGTTGGTCATCAGCTTCAACTGCGGCAGCGCGTCGCGCACTTTTTCCGCCAGCTGAATCGCCGCATGCTGCGTGCCGGCACCGGATGAAATCAGGTACGCGTCTACGCCAGGCTGCGCCGCGAACGCCGGATTGACGGTCTGCACCAGCAGCACCAGACGTTCCAGCCCCATGGCAAACCCCACCGCCGGCGTACTGGAGCCGCCAAGCTGTTCGACCATGCCGTCATAACGACCGCCGCCGCACACCGTCCCCTGAGACCCCAGACTGCTGGTAACCCATTCGAAAACGGTACGGTTGTAATAGTCCAGTCCGCGAACCAGCCGCGGATTAACCTTATATGGGATGCCGGACTGGGTTAAAAGTTCACACAATTCATCGAAATGCGCGCGAGAGTCGTCATCCAGATAATCGGTCAGCACCGGTGCGTTATCCAGCAACGCCTGCACCTGAGCATTCTTGGAGTCGAGCACACGCAGCGGATTGGTATACATACGACGCAGGCAGTCTTCATCCAGCTGATCTTTGTGCTCTTCCAGGAAGGCAATCAGCGCTTCGCGGTAGCGGGCGCGGGCGTCCAAAGAGCCGATCGAGTTCAGTTCCAGACTGACGTGCTGATCGATACCCAGCACGCGCCACCAGCGGGCGGTCATCAGAATCAGTTCCGCATCCACATCCGGTCCTTTCAGACCAAACACTTCACATCCCAACTGATGGAACTGGCGATAACGCCCTTTCTGCGGACGCTCGTGGCGGAACATCGGGCCGATATACCACAGCCGCTGCTCTTGATTGTACAGAATGCCGTGCTCGATTCCGGCGCGGACACACCCTGCCGTGCCTTCGGGACGCAAAGTCAGGCTGTCGCCGTTGCGGTCCTCAAAAGTGTACATTTCCTTTTCAACCACATCGGTTACTTCGCCGATCGCACGTTTGAACAGCGAGGTCTGCTCGACGATCGGCATACGGATTTCGCTATAGCCGTACCCGCGGAGTACCTGTTTCAGGCTGTCTTCAATACGCTGCCACAGTGCCGTTTCGGCTGGCAGGTAGTCGTTCATGCCACGGATGGCTTGAATATTCTTTGCCACGTCAGTTCTCTATGCGTTTTCAGAAATTAATGCGCTTTTAAAAAATAGACCCGATTATAGGAGCAACGACGCAATGTCTTCAATGTCGCTGCCGCTATCATCGGGCGCTTCAATTCAGGAATTGGTGCCGGATCGCATTCGTGCAGACCGGATCACTTATCCACCATATTGACGGCGATACGCTGTTTTTCATCCAGCATAGACGCCTTGGCGCGGATCCTGGCTTCCAGTTGGTCGATCATATCGTCGTTGTCAAAACGTTCTTTCTGCCGGACGCCGTCTTCGTAAAAACCGCTCTTCTTGTTGCCGCCGGTTACGCCCAGCGTCGATACCAGCGCTTCGCCTGGACCGTTGACCACGCAACCGATAATCGATACATCCATCGGCGTGACGATGTCTTCCAGCCGCTGTTCCAACGCGTTCACCGTGCCGATCACGTCGAATTCCTGACGAGAGCAGGTCGGGCAGGCAATGAAATTGATGCCGCGGGAACGGATACGCAGAGACTTGAGAATATCGAAACCGACCTTGACCTCTTCCACCGGATCGGCCGCCAGCGAGACGCGCAGCGTATCGCCGATACCTTCAGAAAGCAGCAATCCAAGGCCGATAGCGGATTTCACCGCGCCGCTGCGCGCGCCGCCTGCTTCGGTGATCCCCAGATGCAACGGCTGATCGATACGGGACGCCAGCAAGCGGTAGGACTGCACTGCCAGGAACACGTCCGACGCTTTGACGCTGACCTTGAAGGTGTGGAAATTGAGACGATCGAGAATATCCACATGGCGCATGGCGGATTCCAGCAGCGCTTCCGGCGTCGGTTCGCCGTATTTTTCCTGCAGATCCTTTTCCAGCGAACCGGCGTTCACGCCAATGCGGATCGGAATATTTTTGTCGCGCGCGCAATCCACTACCGAACGGATACGCTCTTCGCTACCGATATTGCCGGGGTTGATGCGCAGGCAATCGACCCCGTATTCCGCCACTTTCAGCGCGATACGGTAGTCAAAATGGATATCCGCCACCAGCGGCACATCCACCTGTTGTTTAATCAGACGAAATGCTTCGGCGGCGTCCATAGTCGGTACCGAGACGCGCACGATGTCCACGCCAACCCTTTCCAGCGACTTGATCTGCCTGACCGTGGCGTCAACGTCGGTAGTGCGGGTATTGGTCATCGACTGCACTGCAATCGGCGCGCCATCACCGACAGGCACCTTGCCGACGTAAATCCGGGTTGATTTGCGGCGGTTGATGGGTGCGGGGTTATGCATCACTTCTTCTCCACAATTGCCAGTGCGACGGCACGATTACTGAGCCGTCAGCGTAATACGAGCCACCTGATGGCTTTTGACAAAACGGCTCAAATCCACCGGTTTGCCCTGAAACTCGACCTGCACCGCGCCCGGCGCGCCGATTTTTAACCGGTACGGCGCCTGGCCGGTCAGGTTCAGCACATTGCCGTTACGCTGTACGCCGCTGAACAGTTTCTTGCCGGCCGCATCGACCACTTCCAGCCAGCAATCCGCGGTAAAGCGCATCACGATGGCACCCGGCGCGCCGGAAGCATCAGCCGCTGGCGCAGTACTGGCCGGCGCGGTGGCAGACTGATTCAGCAACGGCTGATCTGAAACCGATGTCGAAGCCTGAGGCGCCGCACTGGCAGGCGCGTTAGTCGTCGGAGCGACTGGCGTAGCAACGGCAGGCTGTGAAGGCGCGGCGGCAGGCGGGTTAAGTACGATAGGCTGCCCGTTGCCGGACGGCGCGCCCGCCACGCTTTCATCGTTATCCACCGGTTCCGGATCGCTGTTCGCATCAGCGGCCTGCCCGTCTTTACGGTTCTGGGACGCGTTGGCGTGATCCACCATCGAATTGATTTCCTGCTGCTGCGCCTGATGGTTCTGCCACCACCAGGCCACCGTCAGGCCCAGTACGCCAAGCAGAATCAACCAGGTGAACAGCATCAGCCAGCCATCGCGCTTCTTGCGGCTTTTGCCCAACGCCAGACTCTGCATCGGCGCCACATTGGAGACGCGACTCGGCACGACCTGTTTTTCCAGCATCGGCAGCAATTCGTCTTCAGGGAGGTGAACCAGTCGGGCATAAGAGCGGATATAACCGCGCAAAAAGGTAGGAGCAAGGCCAGCGGGCGTATTGTTGTCTTCTATTTCGCGAACGGTCGACACTTTCAGGCACAACCGTTCTGCAACAACCTGTTGCGTCAGTCCCAACCGCTCGCGCGCTTCACGCAAACGTTCGCCAGGGGTCATTATCGTTGCTGCAGTATTATCTTGAGTGGCTTCAGTATTCATTAGCTAAGAACTGCTGGTACTGTTTGGATTGTGGAAAACTTCGCGCCAGCAATCCGCCATAACGTTTAACCTCGTCATGATGCCCCGCCAGCGCGGCGAAACGAATCTGTAGCCACAGGCTTTCGGCGTTTGCCGTAAGCAATGGCTGGTAAATATTCAGGAGCAATCGCGCCTGATCATAGCGCCCGGCGGCAAAGCGGCTGTTCGCTTCCGCCAGAAGCCGGTTTCCCCTGGCGGGATCGTATCTCAGCGCACGGCTGAGCCACTGACTCGCCTCATCCGGCTTACCGGCATTGAGGAAACAATATCCCGCGTTCTCAAGTGCATCGGCAACCTGATGGTAATCAGGGAGTTGCGCCGCAGCTGCGAACTGCCGTTGCGCCGCTACATACTGCCCTAAACCACAGAGAAACGCACCGTAATTATTCATTACGCCGCCGTTGGCGGGCGCCTGCCGCAGCAGGCGACGATAACGTGTCTCAGCGGCCTGATTCTCGCCGATGCGCTGCTCGTACAGCGCCATTCCCAACTGGGTCCGGTAATCATCCGGCGCGAGTTGTTCCGCTTTTTGCAGATTGTCGCGCGCGGCATCAAGATTATTACGGGCCAGATACTCCAGCCCCAGTTGCAACCGCGTCTGCGCCGCCGCGGGACTCACCTGTTGCGATGGCGTTTGCGCGCATCCAGCCAGCAATCCCATGCCTGCGGCCAACGCCACGGCTTTACCCAGTAACATCCGTTTCATCCCTGACACTCCTCTCGCGAGCCATCCTGGCTCGTCGAATCCGTGACATGTTACCGCAATCTGCCACCCGTGACAGCCCGCCACCGATGGCGGCCTACCCGGTGCAGTTGTAGGTCATCAATGACCACACCGTATGATAAGCCCCGAAAACGCATTTATCACCTGCTTTCCTGAGAAGGCCGGTTGATTTGACGTCAATTTCAGACGGTTTTTACCGCAATCGTGTCGTGTTGCATCTTTTTCTTCAGCGTACGTTTGGTGCGATCCACCACTTCTCCCGCCAACTGACCGCAGGCGGCATCAATATCATCACCGCGGGTTTTACGCACGATGGTGGTGAAGCCGTACTCCATCAGCACCTTGGAAAAACGATCGACACGGCTGTTGGAACTGCGGCCGTAAGGTGCGCCGGGGAACGGGTTCCAGGGAATCAGGTTGATCTTGCACGGCGTATCTTTCAGGCACTCGGCCAGTTGGTGGGCATGCTCGGTACCGTCGTTGATGTGATCCAGCATCACGTATTCCACGGTCACACGCCCCTGATTGGCGTTGGATTTCTCCAGATAGCGACGCACGGCGGACAGGAAGGTTTCGATATCATACTTTTTGTTGATCGGCATGATTTCGTTACGGATTTCATCGGTCGGCGCATGCAGGGAAATCGCCAGCGCTACGTCGATCATGTCGCCGAGCTTATCCAGCGCCGGCACCACGCCGGAAGTCGACAGCGTAACGCGGCGTTTGGACAGGCCGAAACCAAAATCATCCAGCATGATTTCCATCGCCGGCACCACATTGGTCAGGTTCAGCAGCGGTTCGCCCATCCCCATCATCACCACGTTGGTGATCGGGCGCTGACCGGTCACTTTAGCGGCGCCGATAATTTTCGCCGCGCGCCATACCTGCCCGATAATTTCGGATACGCGCAGGTTGCGGTTGAAGCCCTGCTGCGCCGTAGAACAGAATTTGCACTCCAGCGCGCAGCCAACCTGCGAGGAGACGCACAGCGTGGCGCGATCTTCTTCCGGAATGTACACCGTTTCCACGCGCTGACCGTCAACCAGAATCGCCCACTTGATGGTGCCATCGGAAGAGCGTTGTTCGTCCACCACCTCGGGCGCCCGAATTTCCGCAATCGCCTGCAGCTTGCCGCGCAGCACCTTATTAATGTCGGTCATCTGGTTAAAATCATCACAGCAGTAGTGATAGATCCATTTCATGACCTGATCGGCGCGGAACGGCTTTTCACCCAGTTCGGCGAAAAAAGCGCGCATTTGCTGACGGTTGAAATCCAGCAGGTTGATTTTTTCATTGCTGTTAGCGGCAACGGCGATGGCGTCAGCCACAGCGACGACGGGAGATACGGTTTGCTCAGACATAAATTGACTCATGGCCTCGTTGTTACACGTTATGGCGCGAAAGGGAAACGGATAATAAAGAAACGCCCCGGCTGAGCACGTGCTCATCCGGGGCGCGGCATTGTACAAATTTTATAACACCCGCGCTACCTCAGCCGCATTTTTTACCGGGGAAGGCGGTGTTTCGCCAGAATTAGCGGGTACGCGGGAAAACTTCGTCCGCGCTGAAGAAATAAGCGATTTCACGCTCGGCGGACTCTACGGAATCAGAACCGTGCACCGCGTTTTCGGTGAAGCTGTCGGCGTAATCCGCACGCAGCGTGCCAGCCAGTGCGTTGGCCGGGTTGGTGGCGCCCATGATATCGCGGTTACGCTGCACCGCGTTTTCGGCCTGCAGTACCTGAACCATGATCGGACCGGAGGTCATGAAATCCACCAGACCGTCAAAGAACGGTTTGCCCTGATGCTCGGCGTAGAAACCTTCCGCCTGCTCACGGCTCAGGTGCAGCATTTTAGAAGCAATAATAGTGAAACCCGCGCTTTCAAAACGGGCGTAAATCGCGCCGATTGCGTTTTTGGCAACTGCGTTCGGTTTGATAATAGAGAAGGTACGTTCTACCGTCATATTGGCCTCATCCAACAACATTCAGTAACAGCCGGTTTGATAAAATTATAATACCAGCCAGTGTAAAGTGGCGCAGATTATAGAGGCACCGCCATGACTTTCCCATCGGGAAAATAACATTTTCGTAAAAAAAATTTATCCTGATTACCCATACGTATATAACAGGATTGATCCAGACGCGGCGTTAACGTCAGACGTCTTGCCCGGGTCAAAAAAATTCCAGACAATGCAATATCTTGTCTCATTCGGGGCCGAAGAACCGGCCCACACGGGGAGGTTTTATGTCCACATCCGCCGCCGGACTGTTTGTTAGCGCGTCCTGGCTGAACGACCATCGCCACGATGCTGATATCGCCCTGATTGACGCCCGCATGTTGCCGCCGGGCAATGATACGCGCGATATCGCCGCCGAATACCGGGCGGAGCATCTGCCGGGCGCCGTCTTTTTCGATATCGAATCCCTTTCCGACCATCAAACCCCGCTGCCGCACATGATGCCGGACATCGCCGCCTTTGCCGACGCGCTGGGCAAACTGGGGCTGAACGAGCAGCAGCATCTGGTGATTTACGATGAAGGCAACCTGTTTTCCGCGCCGCGCGCCTGGTGGATGCTGCGGCTGGCAGGCGCTGCCCGCATCTCGATCCTGAGTGGCGGTCTGGCGGGCTGGAAGCAGCAAGGGATGCCGCTGGAACAGGGCAACGTCTCGCCGACCGCCCAGGTGTTTCACGCCCGGACGCCCGCCGCCGGCGCCATTCGTTCGCTGGATGACGTGCTGACCCTGTGTCAAACCGGCGACGAGCAGATTGTCGATGCCCGCCCCGCACCCCGTTTTCTCGGCGAGGTGGACGAACCGCGGCCAGGGCTGCGCCGCGGTCATATTCCGGGGAGTTTCAACGTTCCGTGGAACTTGCTGGTTGAGAGCGGCGCGCTGAAGCCGACAGACGAGCTGGCCGCTATCTTTCATCAGGCCGGCGTCGACATCCGCCGCCCGATTGTCGCCAGCTGCGGCTCCGGCGTGACGGCATCGGTGGTGATGCTGGCGCTGTTTGTGCTCAACGCGCCGCAGGTTTCGCTCTATGACGGTTCATGGAGCGAATGGGGCGCACGGGACGACGTGCCCGTCGTCACCGGTTGATTCACCGGTAAAAAAACGGCACAGGGCAAATCCGCCCGTGCCGTTTTTTATTCGTTTCGTTCTGCCTTTAGCCGTGAGCTATGCCTGGCCGCTATTCTTGAACTCGCGCAGGAAACTGCCCCATTTCCGCTCGTAAAACGGTGTGGTATGGCGAATCAGGAAGTGGCTGATGCCGGGTTGCTCATTGCTCACCAGACAGAGATCGATCGGGCGATCGTCCGGCTGGGTATCGGTCGCCACCGATCCGGCCGCCTGAATCAACTCGTCTAAGTCGTCGCCATCAGCATCCAGACCGATCAGCAGGTGCGGCTGCTCTTCATCCGGCTCCTGAATCTGCGCCAAAAACGCCCGTTTTACGTTACGGTGTTTGCTGAACAGTTGGGTCAGAGAATCGATCATCTGCGCCGGCATCTCGGCCGGAATACCGATTTTCAGTTCGGTGCCGCCATCCAGAATGTGCTGCTGCACCAGACTACTGCCCTCGCCGGACAACAAGTGTTCGATCTCCTGCGGCAGAAATTCTTTGCCATACGGCAGCTTGGGGTTCAGAAACAGCGTTGCGCCACGGGTGATATCAAACAGCGTTCTGACCGGCAGCGCCAGAAACGCCTGCTCGTCGGTCACCGCCAGTTGCAGCGCCTCCAGCGACGAGAAGAACGGAATCGCGGAATGGCCGTCCGGTTTTTCCCAGTGCTGCAACTGCAGCCCGCTGCCTGCCTGCAGGCTGCCTTCGCCAAACGTTTGGTCTTCTTCGCTGTGGCCCAGCACATACACCGTGGCCTCCAGCAGTTCGCTGAAAAACTCGGGCCGGTGCGCCGGTTCCGATGCGGCCAGCTTTAACACCTCTTCCAGCCGATTGTGGGGTGAAAACTCCATAACTCTCCTCAACGCTTAACGTTAGCGGTAAGTACAACACTAGGGGGGAGCATTTGCTCCCAGTGAAGCTGTAGACAAACAGCCGTGTTGTCTTGCGAACGGTGAATTTTGTCTGGTCAGTGAATAGTTTCGTGCGGGATAAACGGTGTAGTTTCTTTGCCATTCCATCGCACGCACGACAAGGAGAGGCTCAGCGCCGCCTCTCCTTGACCACTGGCTGGTGGCTAAACTGTGCCGCTGACGCGGTGCCTTCGGCGTTCGACTTCGCTGTTCGGGCCGCCCGTGACGCGGTTACTCGCCCCATCCCTGGGGCTCGCCCTTCGGGCCAGCGCAAACGCTGTTCAAAAACGCTCCCGGCGTTTTTGTCCGGCGCGGCACGGGCTTTCGCCGCGTCCATGCGGCTCACCCGGCGAAGTCGCTCACCTCAGCACAGTTTTTGACGCCAGAAAAACCCTTCGTTTTTCACTTATAGGGTTTGCCTGCAACCTTACAAACAGCGTCCGTTCCCTGTTTTAGCATCTCTGCCTGTCTGAACAGATGGCTCAACCCGCTTTGCTTAGCAGGAAGTCGGCCAGCGTGCGCACGCCCAGACCGGTTGCGCCGGCAGACCACTGTTCTACCGCCGACTTGCGGTAGGTGGCGGAACAGTCAATATGCAGCCAGCCTTGCTGATAGTTTTTCACAAAGTGAGACAGAAACGCCGCCGCCGTACTGGCGCCCGCGGTATGCGCCGCGCCGGCCACGTTATTCAGCTCGGCGAAGTTGGACGGCAAATGCTGGCGGTGGAATTCTTCCAGCGGCAGGCGCCAGAACGGTTCGCCTTCACGGCGGGCGCTGTCCATCAGTGAATCGATCATCGCGTCGTCGAAACTGAACAGCGCGTGATAATCATTGCCCAGCGCGGTTTTGGCGGCGCCGGTCAGGGTCGCGCAGTCAACAATCCACTGCGGGTTCTGTTCAGACGCGTCAATCAGGCCGTCAGCCAGCACCAGACGCCCTTCGGCATCGGTATTCATCACTTCGACGGTTTTACCGTTGCGATAGCGGATGATATCGCCCAGACGGAACGCATTGCCGCTCACCATGTTGTCGGCGCAGCACAGGTACAGTTTCACGCGTTGCTGCAGGCCGCGGGCCGCCGCCAGCGCCAGTGCGCCGGTCACCGTCGCCGCACCGCCCATATCGGACTTCATGGAATCCATGAAGCTGCTGCCTTTCAGGCTGTAGCCGCCGGTATCAAAGGTGATGCCTTTACCGACCAGACAGGCCAGCACCGGCGCATCCGCCTTGCCGCTCGGGTTATAATCCAGCGCCAGCAATACCGGCGAACGTTCGGAACCACGCCCTACCGTGTGCAGGCCGGCATAGTTCTGCTCACGCAGATCCTCGCCTTTGGTAATGCGGTAAGAAATCGCCTCGCCCGCCACGCTGCACAGCAGGTCGATAGCGCGGGTCGCCAGCTGTTCCGGCCCCAGATCTTCCGCCGGCAGGTTGATGGTGTCGCGCACCCAGTCAACGATCTTCAGACGACGATCCAGCTCCTGCCGCTGCGCGTCCGCCAGTGTCGCCCACTCCACCGTGCGTTTGCCTTTCGGACCGCGGTATCCCTGCCAGAACGCCCAGCTGCTTTCCAGATCCCAGCCTTCACCGGCCAGTTTGACGTGTTTAATGCCCTGCCCGTCGATTTTGCGGGCCGCGCGCTGGATGACGGTCAACGGTTTGTCGCCGGACAGATGAATGGTAAATCCCTGCTCATTGGCGGTTAACGAGGCTTTCTCACCCCAGCGGGCGTCCGCTGGCTGATGGGAAAGCGTAATCAGCATCGCTTCAGTTGTCATACATCTACTCCAGATTGGGCCTGGTTATCATTAGCCCATTATCGTCATGATAAAAAAGAGAAAACGGGCCGCCTCAAGGCGGCCCGTTGACCAGTTCGATTATTCGGCTTCGTCCAGCCACACCAGCAGGATCGCTTCCAGGATTTTTTCGTTAGAGGCTTCCGGCTCGTCGTCAAACTCATCCAGTTCGCAAATCCAGCGGTGCAAATCGGTGAAACGCACGGTCTTCGGATCGACATCAGGATAGAGATCGTACAGCGCTTCGCCGATTTCACGGCTATCGGTCCACTTCAGTCCCATGACTCCCCCTATCAATGCTCGCGTGCGTGGTTAATGGTATAACGCGGAATTTCCACCACCAGATCTTCATCAGCGACGCGCGCCTGGCAACCCAGACGGCTTTCCGGTTCCAGCCCCCAAGCTTTATCCAGCATGTCGTCTTCGTCTTCGGTGCTTTCCGCCAACGAATCAAATCCTTCACGGACGATACAGTGACAGGTGGTGCAGGCACAGGACTTTTCGCAAGCGTGCTCAATCTCGATGCCATTGCGCAACGCCACGTTCAGAATAGTTTCACCACTGCTCGCTTCCAGAACTGCCCCTTCCGGACACAAGTCCTGATGAGGCAGAAAAACAATCTTGGGCATGTTATACCTCGTCCACGGAATGCCCCGCCAGCGCGCGGCGGATAGACTCATCCATACGGCGGGCAGCGAATTCCTGGGTTTGTTGATCTAATGTTTTAATCGCGGCCTCAATGGCTGAGGCGTCGGTTTCCTGCGCGGCCTGTTGCAGTTGAAGGCTGGCGACGTCGATCGCGGCTCGCTCTTCGTCGTTCAACAAGGCGGCATCCGTCGCCAGCGCGCTATTGAGGCTTTCCAGCACGCGCGCCGCTTCCACGCGCTGCTCGGCCAGCAGACGCGCGCCGATGTCGCTCTGCGCGTTCTGCATGGAATCGGTAATCATGGCGGCGATCTCGTCGTCGCTCAAACCGTAGGACGGCTTCACCTGGATGGAGGCTTCCACCCCGGTGGATTTTTCCATCGCGGTCACGCTCAGCAACCCGTCGGCGTCCACCTGGAACGTCACCCGGATATGCGCGCCGCCGGCAGGCATCGGCGGGATGCCGCGCAGCGTGAAACGCCCCAGCGAACGGCAATCCTGCACCAGCTCACGCTCGCCCTGCAACACATGGATCATCATCGCGGTCTGGCCGTCCTTGAAGGTGGTGAATTCCTGCGCACGCGCCGCCGGGATGGTGGTATTGCGCGGAATCACTTTCTCGACCAGCCCGCCCATGGTTTCCAACCCCAGCGACAGCGGAATCACGTCCAGCAGCAGCATTTCGCTGTCGGGCTTGTTGCCCACCAGAATATCGGCCTGAATCGCGGCGCCGATAGCCACCACCTTGTCCGGATCGATAGACGTCAGCGGCGTGCGGCCGAAGAATTCGCCTACCTGCTCACGCACCAGCGGCACACGGGTGGAGCCGCCGACCATCACCACCTCTTTCACCTCATCCGCGTCAACGCCGGCGTCTTTCAGCGTACGACGACAGGACAACAGCGTGCGTTTCACCAGCGGCGCAATCAGCGTGTTGAACTGCTCGCGGGTGATGTCGCCTTGCCAGCCCGCCACCGATACCGGCACGGTTTGTGCGTCGCTCAAGGCAATCTTGGTCTGTATGGCGGTATTGAGCAGCACCTGCTGCAATTGATGATCGTCTCGGACCGTGATCCCGGCCTGCTCGCGAATCCACTCGACCAGCAAGTGGTCGAAATCATCGCCGCCCAGCGCGGAGTCGCCGCCGGTGGCCAGCACTTCAAACACGCCGCGGCTAAGACGCAGAATAGAGATGTCGAAAGTGCCGCCGCCCAGATCATACACGGCGATCACGCCTTCCTGGCCGGAATCCAGCCCGTAGGCAATCGCCGCCGCGGTAGGTTCGTTAAGCAAGCGCAACACATGCAGACCGGCCAGCCGGGCCGCGTCTTTGGTGCCCTGACGCTGGGCGTCGTCAAAATAGGCCGGTACGGTGATCACCACCCCGTCAGGCAGCCCATTCAGCGCCTCTTCGGCACGCCGGGTCAGCGCCGTCAGGATATCGGCCGACACCTGAATCGGGTTGCGCGGGCCGGCGGCGGTCTGCAACACCGGCAGGCCATTCTCACTGGCTTCAAACCGATAAGGCAAATGGGGATAGCGCTGACGGATATCGGAGAGCGAGCGTCCCATCAGCCGCTTGACGGAACTGACGGTGTTTACCGGGTCGGCCGCCGCCTGCTGGCGCGCTTCCCAACCAACGGTCAGCCCGTCGGCATGGTAGTGGACGACAGACGGCAACAGATCGCGTCCGTCATGATCGGGCAGCGTTTGCGTCTCACCGCTGCGGACGGTGGCGACCAGGGAATGGGTGGTCCCCAGATCAATCCCGACGGCCAGACGACGCTGATGCGGCGCCGCACTCAGCCCCGGCTCACTGATTTGTAATAAGGCCATATTGAGCTTCCATCAATTGGCGGGCGGGCGACGATACGGCCATATGGCCAACGACGGTCCCGCCGGATTGAATTTTACTTATCGTTCCAGCAATTGTTCTTCGAGTTGTTCAACCTGCTGCCGGAGTCGATCAAAAAAGCGCAGTTTACGTACCGTATCCGCCGCATCCGGCCAGGATTCCTCATCCAGCTCGCGCTGCATTTGCTCGCTGCGCTGACGGATCATCCCATTCAGACGCTGTGCAAATGCCGCCAACGCGGTTTCCGCATCCGGACGACGTTCAATCTCGTCCAGCTCTTCGCGCAGTTCCATCTGCTCCATCAGGAATGCGGTGTCATGAAGCGTATGCTGCTCGTTGCTTAAATCAAAACCGTGCAAAGATAACATATACTCCGCGCGTTTCAGCGGATGTTTCAGCGCCTGATAGGCATTATTGATGGTCGCAGCCTGTTGTAACGCCATCATGCGTTCACGTTCCGGGCTGGCGGCGAAGCGGTCGGGATGAAACTGGCGCTGCAGTTCCTGAAACCGGGAAGCAAGCAGGCTGCCATCCACGTTATAGCGAATCGGCAGCCCGAATAAAGTAAAGTAATCCATAGTGTGCTCTGAGTTCGCAGACAATCAATGCGCGCCCGCCGCTTTACATGCCGGAGCACACAAAGCGGCGGGAGTCGGTCAACAGGCCGACCGGCGGTCAGACGTTAAAGCTTTCGCCGCAACCGCACTCGCTGGAAACGTTAGGGTTATTGAATTTGAAGCCTTCGTTCAGCCCTTCCTTGACGAAATCCAGTTCGGTGCCGTCAAGGTAGACCAGGCTTTTGCCATCAATAATGACCTTCACGCCCTTGTCTTCAAACACCACATCATCGGTGTTCAGTTCATCAACAAATTCCAGCACATACGCCATACCGGAACAACCGGATGTTCTCACACCCAGACGCAGGCCGATGCCTTTGCCGCGATTGACCATAAAGGCATTGACGCGTTGCGCAGCGCTGTCGCTCAGGGAAATCGACATAGCAAACCTCTAATTCATCTGCCCGTTATTTGTCGCGTTTGCTCTTGTAATCGGCGATGGCGGCCTTGATGGCGTCTTCAGCCAAAATCGAGCAGTGGATTTTCACCGGCGGCAGTTCCAGTTCTTCGGCGATCTGGGTGTTTTTAATGGATTCGGCTTCGTTCAGGCTCTTGCCCTTCACCCACTCGGTCACCAGCGAGCTGGAGGCGATAGCGGAACCGCAACCGTAGGTTTTGAAGCGGGCATCTTCGATGATTCCCTGCTCGTTAACCTTAATCTGCAGCTTCATGACGTCGCCGCAGGCCGGTGCGCCTACCATACCGCTGCCGATGCTCGGATCCGACGAATCAAACGAGCCGACGTTGCGCGGGTTTTCATAGTGATCAATTACTTTTTCGCTGTAAGCCATAATATACGTCCTGATTCCTGCGAATTAATGATGCGCCCATTCGATGCTGCCGATATCCACGCCCTGCTTGAACATTTCCCACAGCGGAGACAAGTCGCGCAGGCGGCCGATGGATTTGCGAACCAGATCGATGGTGTAGTCAATTTCTTCTTCAGTAGTGAAGCGGCCCAGTGAGAAACGGATGGAACTGTGCGCCAGTTCATCGTTCATCCCCAGCGCGCGCAGCACATAGGAAGGCTCCAGGCTGGCGGAAGTACAGGCCGAGCCGGAAGACACCGCCAGATCTTTCAACGCCATGATCAGCGATTCGCCTTCCACGTAGTTGAAGCTGACGTTCAGGATATTAGGCGCGCCCTGTTCCAGGTCGCCGTTCAGGTATACTTCCTCAATATCGTTGATACCGTTCCACAGGCGATCGCGCAGGCTACGCAGGCGTGCCGCTTCTTCCGCCATTTCTTCTTTGGCGATGCGGTAGGCTTCGCCCATGCCCACGATCTGGTGCACCGGCAGGGTGCCGGAACGCATGCCGCGCTCGTGGCCACCGCCGTGCATCTGCGCTTCGATGCGCACACGCGGCTTGCGACGCACATACAGCGCGCCAATCCCTTTCGGGCCGTAAATCTTGTGGCCGGAGAAGGACATCAGGTCGACTTTCAACTGGCTGAGGTCAATCGGCAGTTTACCCACGCTCTGGGTCGCGTCGACATGGAAAATGATGCCGCGGCTACGGCACATTTCGCCGATGGCGGCGATATCCTGCACCACGCCGATTTCGTTGTTCACATGCATAATGGACACCACGATGGTGTCATCGCGCATGGCGGCTTCCAGCTCTTTCAGGTCAATGATGCCGTTACGCTGCGGCGCCAGGTAAGTCACTTCAAACCCTTCGCGCTCCAACTGGCGGCAGGTATCCAGCACGGCTTTGTGTTCCGTCTTGCTGGTGATGATGTGCTTGCCTTTCTTCTGGTAGAAGTTCGCCGCGCCCTTGATAGCCAGGTTGTCGGACTCGGTGGCGCCGGAAGTAAAAACGATCTCACGCGGATCCGCGCCGACCAGTTCGGCAATCTGGTTACGAGCGATATCCACCGCCTCTTCCGCCTGCCAGCCAAAACGGTGGGAGCGGGAAGCGGGGTTGCCGAACGTGCCGTCCAGGGTCAGAAACTGCATCATTTTTTCCGCCACGCGCGGATCGACCGGCGTCGTGGCGGAATAATCCAGATAAATCGGTAACTTCATTGCTCTTAAACTCCGTACATCACTTCAAAACGTTCAAGGCGTTTTGTTCTTTTTTTTTCAGGCACGCAAGTTGACGTTAATGGTTTCTTGTATGCGTCCGTTGGCGGTACGACGCACGTCAGCATCCTGACGATCCGCGACGTCCAGAATCTCTTTGTTATTAACCAGTTCATCCAGGGTGATGTTGTTGAGGAACTCGCTGATGCGGTCGCTCAGATCGCGCCACAGCGTATGGGTCAGACAGCGATCGCCGCCCTGACACCCTTCTTTCCCCTGGCAGCGGGTGGCGTCCACGGATTCATCCACGGCGGAGATGACCGAACCGACAGCGATTTCGGCGGCATCTTTACCCAACAAATAGCCGCCGCCCGGGCCACGCACGCTGGCAACCAACCCATGCTTGCGCAGGCGAGAAAACAGCTGTTCCAGATAAGAAAGCGAAATACCCTGACGTTCAGAGATGTCAGCCAGTGGAACCGGGCCTTCTTTTGAATGCAGCGCCACATCGAGCATGGCGGTAACGGCGTAGCGGCCTTTAGATGTCAGTCTCATGTTAATGGTATCCGTAAGATAAACATGTATTATTAAGACAAGTATTATGAGTCAATCATACATAGCACAGTCATGAGTCTGACATTCCCGAGTGTTTCAGTCAACTATTTAACCGAGTAAATAACTCAACTATTGTCCTGCGGCTTGTCCGTCGACGAGGCGGTCTTGGTGATCGCGCTCAGGATGCCGCGTAGAATATTGAGCTCCTGGTTTTCCGGACGGGCGCGGGTAAACAACCGGCGCAGCTTGTTCATCACCTGCCCCTGATGCGCCTGGCGAATGAAACCGGTGTGCAGCAGCGTCTCTTCCAGATGCTGATAAAAGCGCTCCAGATCATCCGCCAGCGGGTATGGACTCTCCTCATGCGCCGGCTCGCCCTGTTGCTGGCGATCCAGCCAGGCGACGCGCACCTCATAGGACAGGATCTGTACCGCCATCGCCAGATTGAGCGAGCTGTACTCCGGATTAGCGGGGATCGCCACATGGTAGTGGCATTTCTGCAGTTCCTCATTCGTCAGCCCCACGCGCTCGCGACCGAACACAATCGCCACCGGCGCGCGCTGCGCTTCCTGAATACTGCGCACGCCGCACTCGCGCGGCTCCAACATCGGCCAGGGCAAGGTACGGGAACGGGCGCTGGTGCCCACCACCAGACCACAGCCTTCCAGCGCCTGATCGAGAGAATCAACGATGGTGGCGTTGCCAATAACATCACTGGCGCCGGCAGACAACGAAATGGCCTGCGAATCGGGTTTGACCAGCGGATTGACCAGCCAGAGATTGGTCAACCCCATGGTTTTCATCGCCCTGGCCGTTGACCCCATATTGCCGGTATGTGAAGTTTCCACCAGCACAATGCGTATATTCTGTAACATGCGGACTCTGTCATATGAAACGAAAACCGGCGTATATTAACACAAACTTCTCTGTTTTCTCTTTCTCCCGCTATCTGCTATACTCCGCGCCGTTTTCTGTTCTTTAACATTCTTGTGGACGATACCATGCATCCGATGCTTAACATCGCCGTGCGCGCAGCGCGCAAAGGCGGCAACCTGATAGCTAAAAACTATGAAACGCCTGACGCCGTTGAGGCCAGCCAGAAAGGCAGTAACGATTTTGTCACCAACGTTGACCGTGATGCAGAACGCCTGATTATTGAGGTCATCCGCAAAGCCTATCCGCAGCACACCATTATTGGTGAAGAATGTGGTGAACTGGTTGGCGAAGATCAGGACGTACAATGGATTATCGATCCCCTGGATGGCACCACCAACTTCATCAAACGTCTTCCCCATTTTGCCGTTTCCATCGCCGTTCGCGTCAAAGGCCGCACCGAAGTGGCCGTGGTCTACGATCCGATGCGTAATGAGCTGTTCACCGCCACCCGCGGTCAGGGCACCCAGTTGAACGGCTACCGTCTGCGCGGCAGCAACGCCCGCGATCTGGACGGCACTATTCTCGCGACCGGTTTCCCGTTCAAGCACAAACAGCACAGCGCCAGCTATCTGCGCGTACTGGAAGCGCTGTTCGGCCAGTGCGCCGACTTTCGCCGCACCGGTTCCGCCGCGCTCGATCTGGCTTATGTAGCGGCCGGCCGTGTGGACGGGTTCTTTGAAATCGGTCTGAAACCGTGGGACTTCGCTGGCGGCGAACTGCTGGTGCGTGAAGCCGGCGGCATCATTACCGACTTCATCGGCGGCCACAACTACCTCGCTTCCGGCAACATCGTCGCCGGTAACCCGCGCGTGGTGAAATCCCTGCTGTCGACCATCCGCGAGCAACTGAGCGACGCGCTGAAGCGTTAACGCCTTCTGTGGGCATGCCGTCAGGCATGCCCCTGCTATTATTTTTCTTTACAACTCAGCCCTGTTGAGTGAAAGTTTAATCTTATATGATAATAATTATTAAACTCATTCATTTGCGTCGGGTATTATCCCCGTCTATCAGCAGTTCATGACAGGAAGAATCATGTTAAAGAAATCATGGCGTCACCTTTTGCTGGCTACCACACTGACCACCTCCTTCACCAGCTTCGCCACCCAATATCCCCTCACCGTTACTGATATCGACGGACAAAGCGTCACCATCAAACAGGAACCACAGCGCATTGTGCTGCAGGACGGCCGCGATATCATGGCGATGGCGCTGCTGGACCGCGATAACCCGTTTAACCGTCTGGTCGCCTGGAACAATTTGCCGAAAAAACAGGACACCGCCACCTGGGATCTGCTGAAAGGCAAATGGCCGCAGTCTGAAAGCATTCTGGACATGGGTTTCAGCGACAAGGGTGAAGTGGAACTGGAAAGTATTCTGGCCAAAAAACCTGACCTGATGATCGCCCAACTGCGTGCCAAACCGGCTCTGATGGAAAACGGCGTGATCGGCAAACTGAACGCGCTGCACATTCCGCTGGTGTTTGTGGATTATGAAATCAATCCGGCCAAAAATACCGCGCCCAGCGTCGATCTGCTTGGCAAGGTGCTAAACCGTGAAGAAAACGCCAAAGCGTATACCGACTTTTACCGCCAGCACTTTGACAACATCCAGAAGGTGACTGCAGGCATCGCCACCAAACCTAACGTGTTCATTGAGCCTATCGCCGGCAACACCGATGCCTGCTGCTTCACCCATTCCCACAGCGGCTGGGGCGGCTTGCTGGAAGGCATCGGCGCGAAGAACATCGGTTCCGGACTGTTGCCGGGCGCGTCCGGCTTTGTCTCACTGGAAAAAGTGATCAGCGAAAAACCCGATACCTACATCATGACCGGTTCCAAACGCGGCAACGGCACCAGCAAGATTCTGCCGTTCGGCTATGACGCCAGCAACAGCGACATTCAGGACAAAGCCAAAGCGCTGCTGAGCCGTACCGGCATCGACCAGGTTCCTGCGATTAAAGCCGGTCAGGTTTACGGGGTATACCACCACTTCTATAACCATCCGTACAACATCGTCGGTATGGAGTATCTGGCCAAAGCGGTGTATCCGAAGCAGTTCAGCACGCTGAACCCGGACGATACCTATCACTATATCGTTCGCCATTTCACCACCCTGCCTGACAACAACTTTGTGTTTGCCCGCAAACTGGCCGAGTAATTCATGAGTGTAACCACCGAATCCCCTATCAGCCGTGTCAGCACGGCTGAAAACAGCGCGCTAACCCATTATCGGCATATCATTCGCCATCGGCTGATGGTGATGGCGGTGCTGGTCGTAGCGATTGTCGCCTCCCTGCTGCTGGACTTTGTGCTCGGTCCTTCCGGCCTGCCGCTGGATGTGCTGTGGCAAACGCTAACCGACCCCGCCAACGCAGACGCCGGTAGCCGCGTCATCGTCTGGGACATCCGCCTGCCGTATGCGCTGATGGCGGTGGTGGTCGGTCTGGCGTTGGGGCTGGCGGGCGCAGAGATGCAAACTATCCTGAACAACCCGCTGGCCAGCCCATTCACACTGGGCGTGTCCTCCGCGGCGGCATTCGGCGCGGCGCTGGCAATCGTATTGGGGATCGGTATTCCGGGTATTCCGGCGCAATGGTTCATTTCAGCCAACGCCTTCCTGTTCGCGCTGCTGGCGGCGCTGCTGCTCGACGGCATTACCCGCTGGACCAAGGTAGCGACATCCGGCGTGGTGTTGTTCGGGATCGCGCTGGTGTTCACCTTTAACGCGCTGGTGTCCATCCTGCAATTCATCGCCAACGAAGATACGTTGCAGGGGCTGGTGTTCTGGACCATGGGCAGCCTGGCGCGCTCATCCTGGGAAAAACTCGGCATTCTGCTGGCGGTGTTGGCTATCGTGATGCCGCTATCCATGATGAGCTCATGGAAGCTGACCGCATTGCGTTTGGGCGAAGATCGCGCCATCAGTTTCGGCATCAACGTGCGCCGCCTGCGTCTGGCCACGCTGCTGCGCATCAGTTTCCTGTCGGCGCTGTCGGTAGCGTTCGTCGGGCCGATTGGCTTCATCGGTCTGGTGGCGCCGCATATTGCCCGCATGATTTTCGGCGAGGATCACCGCTTCTATTTGCCGGCCAGCGCCCTGACCGGCGCGCTGGTGCTGTCGCTGGCATCCGTTGTATCCAAAAACCTGCTGCCGGGCGTCATCATTCCGGTAGGGATTGTCACGTCGCTGGTAGGGGTTCCTTTCTTCCTCAGCATCATTCTGCGTAACCGGGGGAACGTATGAGTCACAACGGACTGGCGATTTCTCGTTTTTCAGCGGGCTACCCCAGACGAACCGTCATTAACGATCTGTCGGTTCCGCTGCTGCCGCGCGGCAGGATCACCGTACTGCTGGGGCCGAACGGCAGCGGCAAGTCGACGCTGCTGCGCGCACTGGCCGGGCAGGGGCAAGCGCAAGGCGATCTGCTGTTGGATGATGTCAACCTGATGCAGTTGCCGTTCGCCAAACGGGCGGAAAAAGTAGTGTATCTGCCGCAGTCATTGCCTGCTGGCGTGCATCTGCACGTACTGGAATCGATTATCGTCGCCCAGCGCGCGTCCGGCGGGTTGCATCACAGCAGCAACGAAGACGAGGTGCTGACGCTGCTCAGGCAGTTGGGCATTTCGCATCTGGCGATGAGCTATCTGGACCAGCTTTCCGGCGGTCAGAAACAGCTGGTCGGGTTGGCGCAGTCGCTTATCCGTCAGCCTTCGCTGCTGTTACTGGATGAGCCGCTCAGCGCGCTCGACCTCAACTACCAGTTCCACGTGATGGATCTGGTACGTCAGGAAACCCGCAAGCGCAATATCGTGACGGTAGTGGTGGTGCATGACATCAATATCGCGCTGCGTCATGGCGACCACGTGCTGATGCTCAAAGACGGCAAGCTGATCGCCGATGGCGAGCCGGCCGAGGTAATCAGTGAAGAGAGCCTGGCGCAGGTGTACGGCGTTCGCGGCCGCATTGAGCGCTGCTCTCGCGGTATTCCGCAGGTGATGATTGACGGGCTGGTTGCCGAACCGACCCTGTAAACCACGCAGCGCATAAAAAACGCCCCGACCATGCAGATGATCGGGGCGTTTTGTTATTCACGTTTTTTCTTCACGTTTGGTTATTGCCGTTCTGTTGCGATCAGCCGCCCGATAAAGGCGGCATCATCGCTGGTCAGGATTTCGCCGGCAGCGTCACCCAGTAACCCGGCTGGTACGGCAACGGCAGGAATTTCTCATGGAAAGTACGGAAGGTGGCATCCGGATCGATATCTTTGAACAAGTCAGGGTGCAGCCACTTCGCCATCGCCTGAATCGCCACAAACTGATACGGGCTGTCATAGAACTGATGCCAGATGGCATGCGCCTTGCCGTTGGTGGCGACCGGCAGCGTTTTGAATGCGGAGCGTTCCATCAGCTTCTGCAAGCGCTGCAGCGCCTGTTGCTGGTCGGCCCCCGGCCCTACGCCAACCCAGCCGTTGGCGGTGTTGTAGTTCTTCCAGTTGGCGCCGGTGACGATCACCACGTCCGGACGCGCGCTGATAATCTGCTCCGGGTTCAGGGTGCCGAAAGTACCGGGGATAATGCCTTTGGCGATATTGATGCCGCCCGCGACTTCCACCATTTTCCCGAAGTTTTCATTACCGAATGACATGCAGCACTCTTCGTCATAGCCACCGGCGCGGTCGATCATCACCTTCGGACGCGGCCCCTGATAGTTCTTCAGGCGATCGGTCACGATATCAATCTGCTGACGGCGGAACTGAACGATCTCTTCGGCGCGCGCCGGTTTGCCCAGCAGCTGGCCCATAATGCGAATGCTTTTCTCGGCGTTTTCAAACGGTTTTTCGCGGAAGTCGATAAACACCACCGGAATGCCCAGACCGCTGAGTTTTTCAATCAGTTTGGCTTCATCGGTAGCGGCTTTCGCTTCCAGGTTCATCAACACCAGATCCGGCTTCAGGTTCACCGCCTGCTCAACATTGAAGGTGCCGTCTTTGGCGCCGCCGAAGGTCGGCAGTTGTTTAATCTGCGGATATTTATGTTCATAAGCCAGATAGCCGTCATAGTCGGCTTTCGGCAAGTCGTCACGCCAGCCGACCACGCGCTGGAACGGCGCATCGGTATCAAACGCCGCCAGCAGATAAATCTGCCGCCCTTCCCCCAGAATCACGCGCTTAACTTCAGACTTGATCTCGACTTTTCTGCCGCTAACGTCTTCCACCACAATGGGGGCAGCCCGGACTGCCGAAACCAGCCCCAACGCCATGCCAACGGCACACAACCACTTTTTCATTCTGTTATTCCCTGCCTGTTTTATGGATAATGAGAGTCATTATCATTCAATGTAAATAATAAAGTTACGGTTACATTCGGGCAATCTTTTTTACATGAAAAGACAGGATATTTATCGATACGTGATGGTGATCGAACGGCGGAAACATGACCGCCGTAGAGCAACGAAACAGGCTTGATTCGCGGCGGGGCGCTACCCCATCAGCGGCCGAATCCCGCCCATCACATCCGGTTGCGTGGAGAGGTAAAGCACAATGCCGGCAAAGGTCAGCGCCATACCGCCCGCCAGCGACAAGGCCGACCAGACAAGCGCTTGCCAGCGTGGAGAGGAAAACGCGCCGGCGCGGCTTAAACGCTCTAGTTGCCGGCGGCAGAACAGCACCGCCACGCCCAGCAGCGAGACGGTAAACGCGGTCCCCAGCGCCATGGTCAGGGCCGAGATCACGCCCCAGACAAACACGTCCAGCACTTTGGCGAACAGCAACACCAGTATCGCGCCGGAACACGGGCGCAATCCCATCGCCAACACCACCATCAGACGGGTACGCCAGCCATCGCCGTGATTGAGCGTCTCTGCCGTCGGCACGTGCTGATGACCGCAACCGCAGTGTCCATCGTGCTGATGGCCTACGGCAGGTGCCAGCCGGACGCCGGACGCCGACGCATCAAGCGGCGTTAACGCGCGGATACGCGGCTTGGCGCGGGAAAACAGCAACGCCCGCAGACGTCTGAATGCGCGCAGGCACAGCCAGCCGCCGAGCCCGGCCACCAGCACAAAGCTGCTTTTCTCCATCCAGAAACTGCCGATGTGCAAAGCACGGCTGGAAAGCTGCAACACCGCCAGCACCAGCGTCACCAGTACGATCGCTACCGTCCCTTGCAACAAGGCGGAGGCAAAGGTCAGTTGCAAACTGCTTTTCAGCCGGGACGGGTGGGTCGCCAGATAGGTGGCGATCACCACTTTGCCATGACCAGGGCCAACCGCATGCAGCACACCATACGCCAGGCTGAACATCACCAGCGTCCAGCCGGCCTGATGAGGTTGCGCCCGCACTTGCTCCATCAAATCCGACATTTGCTGATGCAGCGACCTCTGCCATTCAATGCTTTGCATCAGAATCGACGGCCACCAGACCATTGCCTGCCATGCCGCCGCGCCTGTCAGCAGTAAAAACAGCGCCAGCGGCCACCAGCGCAGATAATGTCGGGTCACGTGCGCATGATTTACCGGCATTGCAACGTGACCTGTTGAGCAAACTGTTTTCCCAATTCCACGTCTTTAGTCGGTTTGGCGTTCTTGTCCAGCGACAGCGCGTAGGACTGGAGCGACGCATCCGGTTTGGGCGTCATGAGCGTGGTTTTACAACGCGCGGCCAGCGCAGAGGCTACCTGAATCGCGTTATCGTCCTTATAGGACATATCCACGAAATAGGTGGGATCATAGGTGGAAATCAGTAACGGCGCGCCCGCCAGCGGTTGCGGGTGCGCCAGCGGCAACACAAACTCCAGCACCGCTTTGTTGCCTGCGCGGGAGAGATGGTATTCCGTTGGCAACGGCTGGTATTTCACCGGCTTTCCATCCCGATAAATATCCGTGAAGTAGTGCTGCCCCAGCACATTCGCCATCACCTCGGCGGCCAGTTTTTTCCACACATCCGAGTCTTTGGCGGCATTGCCGGCGTCGTACAACAAATCGGCGGAAGTAATGGGATCCATAGTCCAGTTCATGCGCAATCCGGTTATCTGATCGTCTTTCCCTTCCACGGTGGTTTTCATATCGATAAAACTGTGCGGATGGGCCAGCGCCGGGCCGGATACCGCCACCGTGGTCAACAGCAGGCAGCTTACCCAACGGAATGAAAAGCCTAAATTGTTATAATGTAACATTTTCTATCCTGACCGTTTTCGCCTGTCACTGATGCGCCGTCTTACTCAGCGCGAGCGAGTGCTTACCTGCGGGCGCAGCATGAACGCCGGCAGCACCAGCAACGCCATCACCCAGAAGGTTCCGCCCTGAAGGTACTCAAACAGAAAGCCGGACACCACCGTCATCACGGCGACCGCGCCCCCGGTGCCCAGCGCCGAATAGGCCGCCTGCAAGCGCAGCACGTCCGCATCGTCGCGTGAGGAGATAAACCGCATGGCGGCCAGGTGGCAAACCGTAAAGGTGCCGCAATGTAAAATCTGCATCACGATAAGCCACGGCAGCGACACCGTCGCGCCCATTAGGCTCCAGCGCACCACGCCGCACAGCGCGGACAGCATCAGCACCCCGGACGCGCTCCAGTGCCCAAACAGACGCTTGCTCAGCGCAAAAATGACAATTTCCGCCACCACGCCCAGCGACCACAGATAACCGATAACCGCCGCCGAATACCCCGCCTGCTGCCAGTAAATGACGCTAAAGCCGTAGTAGGCGGCATGAGCGCCCTGTAACAAGGACACGCTCAGCAGAAAGCGCCAGACCGCCGGTTCGCGCAGCAAGACGAGCCACGGCGTGGCGGCCGTCTGCGTCTGGTGTCGTTTGACTGAGGCGGGCATCGCATGCGGCCGCAACGCCATACCCAGCAGCATCGACAGCAGCCCCGCCGCCAGTGTCGCCAGAATCGCCTGATGCCCCCAAACCGCCACCAGTTGCCCTGTCACGGCGGAGCCAATCACAAACGCAACCGAGCCCCACACCCGCACCCGGCCGTAATCCAGCGGGATCTGTTTTTGCCAGGTCGCCGCCAGCGCATCCGTAAGCGGAATCAATGGCGCGAAGAACAGGTTGAAGCCGATCATCACCAGCATCAGCCACAACCAGGCGCTGCCCAGCCAGAATCCGATGGAGGTCAGCACTGACAACAACGCCAGCAACCGCAGTACGGTAATCAGCCGGGCGGGGTCTTTCACCAGCGGGGTAATGAACAGGCTGCCGGCAAACCGCGCCACCAGCCCGGCGCCGAGCAGAATGCCGATCGCCTCGGCGGATAGTCCCTCGCCTTTGAGCCAGCCGCCCCAGAATGGCAGAAAAATGCCATAGCTGAAAAAATAGGTGAAATAGCCGAGCGCCAGCCAGTACGTTGATTGCAGAACCATATTGCCTCTCCTCTACGGTCGGTTACTCTGTCAGAGAGCCGGAGCGGAAGCAACGGGAAGCAGAAAAACAAACGCCAGCCCGAAGGCTGGCGTTGGAGGCGCGCCCGAGCAACTCGGACGCATCAGGCAGGCTATCAGGCGTAAACCGGGAAACGGGCGCAGATATCCAGCACTTTCTGTTTGACGCGCTCAATAACCGCTTCATCGCTGATGTTGTCCAGCACATCGCAGATCCAGCCGGCCAGTTCGCGCACTTCCGCTTCTTTGAAACCGCGACGGGTTGCCGCCGGCGTACCGATACGGATACCGGAGGTCACGAACGGGCTCTTCGGATCGTTCGGCACGCTGTTTTTGTTTACGGTGATGTTGGCGCGGCCCAACGCCGCGTCAGCGTCTTTACCGGTCAGGTTTTTGCTGACCAGATCCAGCAGGAACAGGTGGTTATCGGTACCGCCGGACACCACGTTGAACCCGCGGGACAGGAACACTTCTACCATCGCTTTGGCGTTTTTCGCTACCTGCTGCTGGTAGGTTTTGAACTCCGGCTCCATCGCTTCTTTCAGCGCCACGGCTTTACCGGCGATGACGTGCATCAACGGGCCGCCCTGGCCGCCCGGGAATACGGCGGAGTTCAGTTTCTTGTACAGATCTTCGTCGCCGCCTTTAGCCAGGATCAGGCCGCCGCGCGGACCCGCCAGGGTTTTGTGGGTGGTGGTGGTCACGATGTGAGCATGCGGAACCGGGTTCGGATAAACGCCCGCGGCGACCAGACCAGCGACGTGCGCCATGTCGACGAACAGATAAGCGCCGATGCTGTCGGCGATTTCACGCATTTTCGCCCAGTCAACGATGCCGGAATACGCGGAGAAGCCGCCCACGATCATTTTCGGCTGGTGAGTGCGGGCCAGCTCGGCCATTTCGTCATAGTTGATCTTGCCGCTGTCATCGATACCGTAAGGCACGACCTTATACAGTTTACCGGACAGGTTGACCGGTGAACCGTGAGTCAGGTGGCCGCCGTGCGCCAGGTTCATGCCCAGAATGGTGTCGCCCGGCTGCAGCAGCGCGGTGTAGACAGCGAAGTTAGCCTGAGAGCCGGAGTGCGGCTGTACGTTGGCGTAGTCGGCGCCAAACAGTTCCTTGGCGCGGTCGATCGCCAGTTGTTCAACCACGTCAACGTATTCGCAACCGCCGTAGTAGCGTTTGCCCGGATACCCTTCGGCGTATTTGTTGGTCAGCTGAGACCCCTGGGCCTGCATGACGCGTGGACTGGTATAGTTTTCTGACGCAATCAGTTCAATGTGCTCTTCCTGACGCACCACTTCTTGCTGCATTGCTTGCCATAGCTCGGCATCGTAATCGGCAATGTTCATTTCACGCTTTAACATCCGCATCTCCTGACTCAGCTAACTTGCTTCTTTATTAAAAATCACCCAAAGGGCCGTGGGCACATAGTGTAAACCGTTTTTGACTGGCGATGATAGGGCTTGACAGAGGTTTTTACGCAAACGATTAGCTACAGGCTACGCAAGGCTTTCCGTCTTTCCGGGATTCGCCATTCTGGCTGACTTTTTCTCATCCGCAACCTGCATTTTTTTCATGCGCCCTTGCCCTTGCTCGTTACCCCTGACCACCACTGGGGATTTACAGGCGACGCCCTTTTCAATAAGATGCATTTTAAATACAACTTAAAGACAACAATGAGGTTCACCATGCTGGATCAACAAACCATCGCCACCATCAAATCCACCATTCCCCTGCTGGCTGAAACCGGCCCGGCGCTGACCGCTCACTTTTATCAGCGGATGTTCCGCCATAATCCGGAACTGAAAGATGTCTTCAATATGAGTAATCAGCGCAATGGCGATCAGCGTGAAGCTCTGTTTAATGCCATTTGCGCCTACGCGACACATATCGAAAACCTACCGGCGCTGTTGCCTGCGGTAGAGCGCATCGCCCAAAAGCATGCCAGCTTCAATATCCGGCCGGAACAGTACCAGATAGTGGGCGCTCACTTGTTGGCAACGCTGGAAGAAATGTTCCAGCCCGGTCAGGCGGTGCTGGATGCCTGGGGCAAGGCCTACGGCGTGCTGGCGGATGTGTTTATTCAGCGGGAAAGCGACATTTATCAGCACAGCGCCGGACAACACGGCGGCTGGCATGGCACACGACCGTTTCGTATCGTGGCGAAACAGCCGCAGAGCAGCCTGATCACCAGCTTTACGCTGGAACCGGTGGATGGCGGCCCGGTCGCCGCATTCCGTCCCGGTCAGTATCTGGCGGTATACATCCGCGATAAACGTTTTGAATATCAGGAGATTCGTCAGTACTCACTAACGAATGAACCCAACGGGCGCTATTACCGTATTGCGGTCAAGCGGGAAACGATGGGCAGCGTATCGGGCTATTTGCATGATGTCGCCCGTGAAGGCGATGTGATTGAGCTGGCGGCCCCGCACGGCGATTTCTATCTTGAGGTCGCGCCAAAGACGCCGGTGGCGCTGATTTCCGCCGGTGTCGGTCAAACGCCGATGCTCAGCATGTTGCATAGTCTGAAAAATCAGCAGCATCAGGCGGATATCTTCTGGTTGCACGCGGCTGAAAATACAGAGGTACATGCCTTTGCCGATGAAGTCGCCGGCATTGCCGCGACGCTGCCGCAGTTGCAATCCTATGTCTGGTATCGGGAAGCATCATCGCAAGCAGCACCTCCCGCGCAGGTTTTTCACGGACTGATGGCGCTGAATGATCTTCCGGAACCACTGCCGGTGACAAACCTGCACTGTTATTTATGCGGCCCGGTCGCCTTTATGCAATTTGCCGCCCGGCAGTTGCTGGAATTGGGGATTACCGAATCGCAGATTCATTACGAATGCTTTGGTCCGCACAAGGTGATATAACCGGTAAAAGGTTATATTCATTCACACCAGCAGGCCGGTAATTCGGCCTGTTCTATTTTCCATTTATTTCCCAAAAACAAATACCGGGGCAGAAATAACCTGGCGGGTTAACCGCTGCTGTTTCGTAATCGTTTCATTTACCATCGCGTCATGCTGACAAATAAAAACCGGCCAGGAAAAACAACGCTCCCGCCCCTCTGCTCGCTTTTTATTCCCGAACGGAAAAATAGTTAAGCCTGTCTTTATAAATAAGAAATAAAAAACACAATGTTACATTTAAAACACCATTTCATTATCAACAGATATTGAAAAACAAATAAATAGATCGTATTCATTGGCGGCCCTTAAGTGGCAGCATCGCCGACACTTCAACATTGATAATTAAATATTATTAATAGGTGATGAGACGCCTAACAGGCTGCCATTGGGGGGCAATAAATAAAAATAACCCATCGATGTATATGGAAATTATTTTTAACAATCAACACAGGATTCTAGTAAGGAAAATACGATGAACAAAGCTTCAGGACGTTCTTTTACCCGCTCCTCAACATGTCTGCTGGCTGCACTGATCGCCGGCGCGATGACCTCTGGCGTTTCCGCCGCCGAACTGGTTAACAGCAAAGCGCTGGAGTCCGCTCCCGCCGCTGGCTGGGCGTCGCAAAACGGTTCCACCACCGGCGGCGCCGCCGCAACCAGCGATAATATCTACGTCGTTACCAATATCAGCGAATTCACCAGCGCACTCAGCGCCGGCGCCGTCGCAAAAATCATCCAGATCAAAGGCACGGTCGATATCAGCGGCGGTACGCCCTACAAAGATTTTGCTGACCAGAAAGCCCGCAGCCAGATCAACATTCCGGCTAACACCACCGTGATCGGGATTGGCGCCGACGCCAAATTCATCAACGGTTCTCTGATTATCGACGGTACCGACGGCACCAATAACGTCATCATCCGTAACGTCTACATCCAGACGCCAATTGACGTAGAACCGCATTACGAAAAAGGCGACGGTTGGAATGCCGAATGGGATGGCATGAACATCACCAACGGCGCTCACCACGTGTGGGTCGACCACGTCACCATCAGTGACGGCAGCTTTACTGATGACATGTACACCACCAAAGACGGCGAAACTTACGTCCAGCACGATGGCGCGCTGGATATCAAACGCGGTTCCGACTACGTTACCATCTCCAACAGCCTGTTCGATCAGCACGACAAGACCATGCTGATTGGTCACAGCGACACCAACTCCGCTCAGGATAAAGGCAAGCTGCACGTCACGCTGTTTAACAACGTGTTCAACCGCGTAACCGAGCGCGCGCCGCGCGTACGCTACGGTAGCGTCCACAGCTTCAACAACGTCTTCAAAGGCGACGTAAAAGATCCGGTGTACCGTTACCTGTACAGCTTTGGTATCGGCACCAGCGGCAGCGTGCTGTCCGAAGGCAACAGCTTCACCATCGCCAACCTGAGCGCCAGCAAAGCGTGCAAGGTTGTGAAGAAATTCAACGGCTCCATTTTCTCCGACAATGGTTCCGTCCTGAATGGCAGCGCCGCCGATCTGTCCGGTTGCGGTTTCAGCGCCTACACCAGCGCGATTCCTTACGTTTACGCCGTTCAGCCGATGACCACCGAACTGGCGCAATCCATTACGGACAACGCCGGTTCAGGCAAGCTGTAATTCCCGTTCTTTTGTTCACCACGGCTGCCCCACGGGCGGCCGTTTTTACTTGTCCCCCCTGGCTTCATCCGCCTGCCCTTTCTTCATGCCAATTTCGTGCTCACGCCGCCGATCAAATCATCAATATAAATTAATTATAATCACCCAAAGCATTGAGATTAAAAACATAATTCATTGATTTTAATTAAAAACAAAAACAAATTCACGTAACACAAAGTTACAAATGCAGTCAATAGGTTATTTTTTATTAATAAATGCTATTATCATCGTCGTGATGTAGCTCACAAAATAGGCACCAAAAGCGCATAAACATTCGCCAAGACAAAAGGTGAAATGGTATTTCGTTTTTAGACACACGAGTAACAAATAGACACCATTGGATCGCTCCCTGAGCACACAAGGAAAAGGAAAATTGTCATGAACAACTCACGTTCAACACAGAAAACAACAGGACGTTCAGCCCTGGGAACCAAAAGCGCACTGGCGGCGATTATCGCCACCACCATGATGGTTTCCGTGGCTTCCGCTGCCAGCCTGCAAACCGCCAAGGCGACAGAAACGGCCTCAACCGGCTGGGCGACGCAGAGCGGCGGCACTACCGGCGGCACCAAAGCGTCATCATCCAAAATCTACGCGGTGAAAAACATCAGCGAATTCAAAGCGGCGCTGAACGGAACCGATTCGTCGCCCAAGATCATCCAGGTAACAGGGGCAATTGATATCAGCGGCGGCAAAGCCTACACCAGCTTTGACGATCAAAAAGCCCGCAGCCAGATCAGCATTCCGTCCAATACCACCATCATCGGTATCGACAGCAAAGGCAAATTCACCAACGGCTCGCTGGTGGTGAAAGGCGTCAGCAACGTTATCCTGCGTAATCTGTATATCGAAACGCCGGTAGACGTAGCGCCGCATTACGAAGAAGGGGATGGCTGGAACGCAGAATGGGACGCAGTGGTGATTGACAGCACAGACCACGTCTGGGTTGACCACGTTACCATCAGCGACGGCAGCTTCACCGATGACAAATACACCACCAAAAACGGCGAAAAATATGTCCAGCACGATGGCGCACTGGATATCAAACGCGGCTCCGACTATGTGACCGTTTCCAACAGCCGCTTCGAACTGCACGACAAAACCATCCTGATCGGCCACAGCGACAACAATGGCTCGCAGGATTCCGGCAAACTGCGCGTGACCTTCCACAACAACCTGTTTGACCGGGTCGGCGAACGTACCCCGCGCGTACGCTTCGGTAGCGTCCACGCTTACAACAACGTTTACGTTGGCGACGTCAACCACAAAGCCTACCGCTATCAGTACAGCTTCGGTATCGGCACCAGCGGTAGCCTGCTGTCTGAGTCCAACGCGTTTACCATTGATAACCTTAAGAAGATCAGCGGACGCGACAAGGAATGCAGCGTGGTCAAAGCGTTTAACGGTAAGATCTTCTCTGATAAGGGTTCGATCATCAACGGCGCTTCGTACAATCTGAATGGTTGCGGCTTTGGCTTCAGTTCATATACCGCCAAGATCCCGTACAAATATTCAGCCCAGACCATTACCACCAGCCTGGCAAACAGCATCAGCAGCAACGCGGGTTACGGCAAACTGTAATTTTCCGCTCCATCGCACAAGGCCACTGCAAGAGTGGCCTTTTACTTTCCCCACATCCCCATCACTCGTATCGCTGCTGTTTTCTCCAAAGATCGTCCCAATACAGTTCTGGCTAATCCAGCCTTGCCGCAGGCGCGCCATCCAGCAGCCGACCGGGTTTCCCCCATGAAATACAGGGATAAACCGGAATTAGTAAGAACCTCGGATTAATAAAATTTTATTTAATAAAAATCGAATCAATTGTTAACTATTTTGGTTATTTCAGACAAAAACACCAGACCATATCACTGAATTTAAAAGAAAATTTAATTCAATATCCATTATGAAAAGTTACCGGTCTCGATCACACTTTAGATAAAATTAATCACCCTCATAAAAAAACGAGATCTTGATCACAAAACAAACAATCAAAAACGCTTAAAAATCCGCCTTGCCAAAGGACAAAATGGCATTTTATTTTTTTCACAAAAACTTTTTAATTTTCAACAATGCAATTGGATTAGCGCTTATAGCGCAAGGAAACGGTCTATGAACAACACTCGTGTGTCTTCTGCAGGAACCAAAAGCCTACTGGCAGCCATCATCGCCACCGCGATGATGACTTCCGCAGCCCACGCAGCCAGCCTGCAAACCACCAAGGCGACAGAAGCGGCCTCGACCGGCTGGGCGACGCAGAGCAACGGCACCACCGGCGGCGCCAAAGCAACCTCAGCCAAAATCTATGCAGTAAAAAGCATCAGCGAATTCAAAGCGGCGCTGAACGGTACGGATACCGATCCCAAGATCATCCAGATCACCGGAGCGATTGATATCAGCGGCGGCAAAGCCTACACCAGCTTTGAAGACCAGAAAGCCCGCAGCCAGATCAGCATTCCGTCCAACACCACCATCATCGGTATCGGCAGCAACGGCAAGTTCACCAACGGTTCGCTGGTGGTGAAAGGCGTCAGCAACGTTATCCTGCGTAACCTGTATCTCGAAACGCCGGTGGACGTAGCGCCGCATTACGAAACCGGGGATGGTTGGAACGCCGAGTGGGACGCCGCGGTGATTGATAACTCAGACCACGTCTGGGTTGACCATGTCACCATCAGCGACGGCAGCTTCACCGATGACAAATACACCACCAAAAACGGTGAGAAATATGTACAGCACGACGGCGCGCTGGATATCAAGAAAGGGTCCGACTTCGTCACCATTTCTTACAGCCGTTTCGAACTGCACGACAAAACCATCCTGATCGGCCACAGCGACAGCAATGGCTCGCAGGACTCAGGCAAACTGCGCGTGACCTTCCACAACAACGTGTTCGACCGCGTTACCGAGCGTACTCCGCGCGTCCGCTTTGGTAGCATCCACGCTTACAACAACGTGTACTTGGGCGACGTGAAGCACAGCGTCTACCCGTATCTGTACAGCTTCGGTCTCGGCACCAGCGGCAGCATCCTGTCTGAAGCCAACTCCTTCACGCTCTCCAACCTGAAGAGCATCGATGGCAAAAACCCGGAATGCAGCATCGTGAAAGCCTTCAACAGCAAGGTATTCTCCGATAAAGGCTCGCTGGTCAACGGTTCGTCAACCACGAACCTGGATACCTGCGGCCTCACCGCTTACAAACCGACTCTGCCGTACAAATATTCGGCTCAGACCATGACGAGCAGCCTGGCTAGCAGCATCAACAGCAACGCAGGCTACGGCAAACTGTAATTTATCTGCCGGCAACAGCGGCCACTTGAAAAAGTGGCCGCTTTTTGCATCAATCGCAGGGAGAAGAGGTCATCATCATGCTAATAATTACATGGAAACGTACCCTTTTTCTCGGTTCCCTGCTTTGTCTGCCCGTCTCTTTTGCGCAGGCTGAAAGCACCGCTCCAGAAACATCTGTTACGCCTTCGTCCCCGACATTCAATGTCGCTACCCTGGCGCCCAATACCCAGATTAGCGGCAGAGTGGCCTACCGCGACATACGGTTTCCCGCCACGCTGCTTATCAAAGACCAGCGCGGCGTAGAGCGCAAAGTAAAAACCGACATTCAGGGGCGATTTTATGCCGACGTGTCTTCGCTGGTTACGCCTCTGCGCCTGTCCGCCATCGAAGCTGGCGGACAAAACTGTCTTGCCAGCAACCAGCTTCGCGCCGTCTGCCTGAGCGCACTGGTTCCACAATTACGTGATGGTCATGAAAATCACATTAATATCAATCCGCTGACCGATCGCATTCTGTCTGACGTTGCCGCGTCGGCGGGTTATATTGGCCCGCAGCAACTGATCGATGCCACTGCCTTGCCGGCATTGTCGGCCGCATCCTGGGAAACCGCCTACCGCGAATTCCATGCCGGTTTCGACGACGCGCTGAAGCAGGCCGGTATCGCCGTTCCCGCCCAGTTCGACCCGTTAACCTATCCGGATACGCAAACCCCGGCTTTTACCCAGGTTTTGCAGGTCATCAATCATGCCCGCAATTACCACAATGACAGCGGCCAGGCCGGCCACACCGTGCTGACTGACATCGCGTTTCGTCCGATTATCGGGCTGAATGCCTCCGGCAGTTACGAGCCATTGGACCTGACCAGCGCCAGTCAGCATCGCAAAGCGCTTGAGCGGGCGCGTACCCGAATTTTCATCGTCAGCGATTCAACCGCGGCAACCTATGAAAAAGCACGCTTCCCCCGGATGGGATGGGGACAGGTATTTGAACAGCAGTTCCGCCCCGGCAGTCAGATCGCCGTCGTGAATGGCGCCCGCTCCGGACGCAGCTCACGCGATTTCTACTACGAAGGCTGGTTCCGCCAGATGGAGCCGTTTATGCGGCCAGGCGATTATTTGTTTATCGGTATGGGGCATAACGATCAGAACTGCGATAGCCAGAAAGCGGTTCGCGGCGCGGCGGATGTCGCCAACCTCTGTACTTACCCCAACAGCGCCGACGGCAGGCCGCAATTCCCACAGGGCAAACCGGATATGTCTTTCCAGATCTCGCTGGAACGCTACATTCGTTATGCACGGGCGCATCGGATGATACCGGTATTGCTGACCCCGACGGCGCGCGTCAAAAACGCCGAAGGAAAGAACGGGACACCGGCGGTCCACAGCCACCTGACAAAACAGAACAAAGCCGGCGGTTATGCCTTTATCGGCGATTACACGCAGACCATCCGCGATACGGCCAGCAAGAACAAGGTACCGCTGCTGGATGTGGAAACCGCGACGCTGGCTCTGGCCAACCAGGGTGACGGCCAGCAATGGCAACAATACTGGCTGGCGGTCGACCCGGAACGTTACCCCTATTACCGCGATCAGGCCGGTAGCCTGACTCAGCCCGACACCACCCACTTCCAGCAGAAAGGCGCGCAGGCGGTCGCGGCGATAGTCGCCGACCAGATCAACGCGACGCCTTCGCTGCGGGAACTGGCGGGCAAGCTGCAACCGACTGGTCGGTAATGCTGTGAAATAGGTTTTATAGGACGTTACTCGTGCATGAAGCACCTGGACCTCTGTGATCCACCACTAAAGGAATATGTGTATGTTAAAAACGATCTCTGGAACCCTCGCGCTGTCGCTGATTATCGCCGCCAGCGTACATCAGGCACAGGCAGCGACAACCTACAACGCTGTGGTGTCAAAATCCGCCAGCGACGGCAAAACGTTCAAAACCATTGCCGACGCGATTGCCAGCGCCCCGGCGGGCAGCACGCCGTTCGTCATTCTGATCAAGAACGGCGTCTATAACGAACGCCTGACGATTACCCGCAGTAACCTGCACCTGAAAGGCGAAAGCCGTAGCGGTACCGTCATTGCCGCCGCTACCGCGGCGGGCACCCTGAAGTCGGACGGCAGCAAATGGGGAACGGCGGGCAGCAGCACCATCACCATCAGCGCCAAGGATTTCAGCGCCCAATCGCTGACCATTCGCAACGACTTTGATTTCCCGGCCAATCAGGCCAAAAGCGACAGCGACAGCAGTAAAATCAAGGATACGCAGGCGGTAGCGCTGTACGTCAACAAAAGCGGCGACCGCGCCTACTTCAAAGACGTCAGCCTGATCGGCTATCAGGACACGCTGTATGTTTCCGGCGGCCGCAGCTTCTTCTCCGATTGCCGTATCAGCGGCACAGTTGACTTTATCTTTGGCGACGGCACCGCGCTGTTCGACAACTGCGATCTGGTTTCCCGTTATCGCGCTGATGTGAAAAGCGGCGGTATCTCCGGTTACCTGACTGCGCCCAGCACCAACATCAATCAGAAGTATGGTCTGGTGATCACCAACAGCCGCGTGATTCGGGAAAGCGATTCGGTACCGGCAAAAAGCTACGGGCTGGGTCGCCCCTGGCATCCGACAACCACGTTCTCTGATGGTCGTTACGCGGATCCGAACGCTATTGGTCAGACCGTTTTCCTGAACACCAGTATGGATAACCATATTTATGGTTGGGACAAGATGTCCGGCAAGGACAAGGACGGCAATACCATCTGGTTCAATCCGGAAGATTCCCGTTTCTTCGAGTACAAATCCTATGGTGCGGGCGCTGCGGTGAGCAAAGACCGTCGGCAACTGACCGACGCACAGGCGAAAGAGTACACCCAGAGCAAAGTACTGGGCGACTGGACGCCGACACTCCCCTGACGGATGGCCATTCTGATGCCACAATCACCACCTCCCCAGGAGGTGGTTTAAGGCTGACAACAAAACAGCCAGCCGCTAGCGGCTGGCTGTTTGTCTTTCCGAAACACGAAAAGCACGACCGCTGTCAGATGGCAGCTTCGTCCTCTTCGCCGGTGCGGATACGGATTACACGAGCTACATCAAAGACAAAGATCTTGCCGTCGCCGATCTTGCCGGTCTGCGCGGTGCTCATGATGGTTTCCACACAGGTATCAACGATATCGTCGGACACCACGATCTCAATTTTCACTTTCGGCAGAAAGTCCACCATGTATTCCGCACCGCGATACAGCTCGGTATGACCTTTCTGGCGTCCGAATCCTTTTACTTCCGTGACCGTCATCCCGGTGATGCCAACCTCGGCTAACGCTTCGCGTACATCATCCAGTTTGAATGGTTTAATAATCGCATCAATTTTTTTCATGGTGAAATCCTAATCATCACTATGTAGCGGCCAGAGCCAGCACGGCGAAATCATGATCGGCCATGCAATTCACAATAACTTAACACTATTCTTTAAAATCGTTGGCGTCCAGTTCGTGCCGCGCCAGCAATTTATAAAATTCCGTACGGTTTCGCCCCGCCATGCGCGCCGCCTGCGTCACGTTACCTTTGGCGATCTGCAGCAATTTGCGCAGATAATTGAGCTCAAACTGGTTACGCGCTTCGGCAAACGTAGGCAGCGCCGTATTTTCCCCTTCCAGCGCCTGTTCCACCAGCGCATCGCCAATTACCGGCGCACTGGTCAGCGCGACGCATTGCTCAATCACATTGACCAGTTGCCGCACGTTGCCTGGCCAACTGGCCGCCATCAGGCGTTTCATGGCGTCCGTCGAAAAACTGCGTACAAAGGGTTTGTGTCGTGCCGCCGCTTCGCGCAGTAAGTGGTTGGCCAACAGCGGAATATCTTCAGCTCGCTCATTCAATGCAGGCAGTTTGAGATTCACCACATTGAGGCGATAGTAAAGATCCTCACGAAACTCCCCTTTCTCCATCGCTTTAGGTAAATCACGATGGGTGGCGGAAATAATCCGCACATTGATGTCTATATCCCGGTTACTGCCCAGCGGCCTGATCTTACGCTCCTGCAATACGCGCAACAGCTTCACCTGCAACGCGAGCGGCATGTCGCCGATTTCATCCAGAAACAGCGTACCGCCTTCCGCCGCCTGGAATAACCCCTCGCGCTGGCTGACTGCGCCGGTAAAGGCCCCGCGGGCATGACCGAATAATTCGGATTCCAGCAAAGGTTCCGGCAATGCGCCGCAGTTGATGGCGATAAACGGCCTTCCCGCCCGGGGGCTGGCGGCGTGAATCGCCTGCGCCAGCACCTCTTTCCCGGTGCCGCTCTGACCGTTAATCAATACGCTGACATCCGACTGCGCCACCATTTTGGCCTGTTCAAGCAGGCGCAGCATAATCGGACTGCGCGTCACTACCGCTGCGCGCCAGCTCTCATCGCTTGCCGGCGGCGACAGCTTAAGCGCATCATCAATCGCTTTGTATAACGCGTCGCGATCAACCGGCTTGGTCAAAAAGCTGAATACGCCCTGCTGCGTTGCCGCCACCGCTTCAGGGATAGAACCGTGCGCAGTCAGGATAATCACCGGCATTCCCGGCTGATTTTTCTGGATTTCGGCAAACAAGGCCAACCCATCCATTTCATCCATGCGCAAGTCGCTGATCACCAGATCGATTTTTTCCCGCAGCAACAACCGCAACGCGTCCTGACCGCTGGTTGCCGTGGTGACGGTAAACCCTTCGCTGGTCAGGCGCATTCCCAGCAATTTCAATAGGCTGGGATCATCATCCACTAACAGCAGGCTGGCGGATTTTCGGGTGGTCATTCGCTTTTCATTCCTTTTTTCACCACAGCGGGCGGCGTTTCGCTTTCACCGCTTTTTACCGCCCGACGCCCTTCGCCATCCGGCAAATCGCCCTGAACCGGCTTACGCGATGAGAGCTGACGTTCGATATCGGTCAAATTTTCCAGTTTACGCGTCGTGGCTTCCAACTGGGATTGCAACTGATTCTGCTGTTCATGCATAACTTCCAGCTGTTTGTCGCTGTTTTCCTGTGTGCGCTGGAAGCGCTGGCGCTCATCGGCCAGGGTCAACATCAGGTTCTGTTTATCCAGCCAGACCTGAAACAGCGGCAGCAACGTCAGCGGCACATTCAGCCGATGACGGTTCAGTTGTTCAATAATCTGGCGGCGCTCCTGCACCGTGGTTTCGGCATTATCCAGCAAGATGGCCTGACGGAACAAACCGCTCCAGTCATTCTCTCCCACCAACAGCGTCTGCTGCCGGGCCTGCGCCGGCGTCATGCGTGAAGCGCAATCCATCACGCGTAACCAGTACAACGCGTTGTTCATCGCATCGGTGTTATGGAGTTGCCACAACCGCCCACAGGACATGGTGCGGTAATCCGCCACCTGCTCTTTAGGCGGGCTGACTATCTCTGTCCCTCGCCGCTCGGCGGGGGTATTGTCGTTATCCTGAGCGCAGCCAGCCAGTAAAACAGCCATCAAAAATAGCCACGGCAGGATCAGCAGCTTTTTCAGCGCGGCAACCGCCTCCGGGCCGGACAACAACATCACCGGACCTCGTAACGACAGGAGGCTTAACAACCGTGCAATCATGGTTAATTCTCAGTGTTCAATGGTAATTCAATACGGAAACAGACATCGGCGTAATCCACCGTGACCAGATTCAGCTCCCCTTGCATACGGCGGATGCAATCCTGCGCAATACTCAATCCCAGGCCACTCCCTTTTACTGCGCCCTTGCGCTGGTGAGTTCCCTGATAAAAAGGCTCGAATATCATGCTTTTATCCGATTCAGGAATCGGAGTGCCGCTGTTGGCGACATCGATCTGAACCCGGCCCTCGACCTGACGGCTGCGGATCCAAATGTTACCGGATTCCAGCCCGTAGTGCACCGCATTGGAATAGAGATTATCCACCACCCGCATCAACAGCGTGGTTTCCGCCCGGCACGCCTTCGCATCCAGTTCAATATGCGTTTGCATCAGTTTGCCACGCGCCGGCAGGCTGTGAGCAGATACGACCATATTGATGATATCGTCGATATCCACCTGCTCCAGCCCGGCCGGCGCATCCGCCAGTTTTCGGTTATAGTCGAGCAGTTGTTCAATCAGTTGCTGCAGATGGCGGCTGCTGTTATCGAGAATCGCCACCACCTCTTTCTGGTCAGCCGTCAGCGTGCCGACCACTTCGTCCGCCAGCAACGCGGCACCTTCACGCAGGCTCGCCAGCGGCGTTTTCAACTCATGGGACAAGTGGCGCAAAAACTCGTGACGTTGCGCTTCCAGCCAGGACAGCCGCTCGCTCAGCCAGATGATTCGCTGCGCCAGAGAACGAATTTCCGTCGGCCCTCTGAAACTGGCGATTCGTCCCAATGGACGGCCTTCTCCCAGCCGGTTGATCATGCGCTCGACGCCTTTCACCGGCCCGATAATCATCCGGGTAAACAGCATCACCAGCAGCACGCTGACCAGGAACAACACCAGCGCCTGCCAGCCGAAAAAACGGCCTCGCTCGGCAATGTCTTGTTGCAACTGCTGCCCGCGCGAGAAAATCACTTCGCGGGTTGCCTGCACCATCTGGGCATTCGTGCGGGAGAAATTATCCAGCACCGTGGCGGATGCCGCCGCCGGACCGTTATTCTGACAACGGATATCCGTCAGTTGCGTCAGGTATTGCCGCAGATTTTGATAATAGGAAGGGTCAGGCAGAATCGGCGCATGGGCGTCAAGCATCTGGGAATACTGCTTGCGCTGGTTTTGATACAGTTGCGATAGGGTTTGATCCCCCAGCACGCAAAACTGGCGGTAGCTGCGCTCCATGCTGACGGCGGTGCTGGTCATGGCTTCGCTACGCCGGGCATCGGCCAGTGTGGTGTTATTGATTCCGGCGGCCTGTTCGCTGAGGTGATCCAGACTCTCGTAGGCTTGATAAGCCAGCACCAACAGCGGCAACAAAACCAGCAGGAACGCCATAATGACCAACTGCCGCAAAGAGCGTGGAAAAAAACGCCAACGTTTCAACGAAATCATATCGTTACCTGCCAGAACAGTCCGCCTGATATATCGCTCGCAATAACGCGTCATTGTACGCGTTATCCGCATCACCTCAAAAGCAGACCGTCAGGATCGCGGAAAATCGCACGCAATCATGCCGTGCAGCAATGCAAAATCCGGCCGCAAAGCATGAGTCGGCTCGCAAAATAGTGTCGAACAGATCAAAAGCGGCGGCCCCAAAAAGCGAAACCCGGTCACACAGTAACTGTCTGACCGGGTCTCTGAATAGGCGGTGCCTCACTCAACGTGTCGCCCGATGTGCGATAAAGCCCGAAGGCAGTTATCAATAAAGCTGGACGATAGGCACCTTATCTTTTGGCATCATTCCGGGTGTTATGAGCATGAATATGACGTTCACCATGCCATCATAACCAGTTGAATGAGCAGCGACGCTATTATGCACTTACCGTGCCAATTATCAATAAAATAAAACAAGACACTGAAATACAAATAAAAATAAAATAACCATACCCAAAATTATCGCAGCAACGATCCGGCAGGCCCTTCAACCCGGCGGAAATTTAGCTTTTTGTCGCTAAAAAAAGACATCCTGATGGGTAAAAAAAACAACCATTAAAAATCAAATAGATAAATGTCACCTTTTAGCGACATGCTAATACGGCGTTGTCGCTGATTTGAGACAAAAAATAAAGGGACCGAAGCCCCTTTATTATCAATGCATTACTTTATCGCATCACCCCAACTGACGGCGTGCGTTACGGAACATACGCATCCACGGGCTGTCCTCGCCCCATTCTTCCGGGTGCCAGGAGTTGCTGACCGTACGGAACACGCGCTCCGGATGCGGCATCATCACCGTAGCGCGGCCGCTGACGCTGGTTACCGCGGTGATGCCGTTCGGCGAACCGTTCGGGTTAACCGGGTAATCTTCCGTAACCTGACCGTAGTTGTTAACGAAACGCAACGCCACCAGTTGATGCTGTTCCAGCGCAGCCAGATGACCGTCGTCACGCACTTCTACGCGGCCTTCGCCGTGAGATACGGCGATCGGCATACGGGAACCGGCCATATCCTGCAGGAACAGCGATGGGCTGTTGGTCACTTCCACCAGGCTAAAACGCGCTTCAAAACGGTCTGACTTGTTGCGCACAAAACGCGGCCAGTGCTCCGCCCCCGGAATCAGTTCACGCAGGTTGGACATCATCTGACAGCCGTTACATACGCCCAGCGCCAGCGTTTGCGGACGCAGGAAGAAAGCGGCGAATTCATCACGCACCCGATCGTTGAACAGGATTGATTTCGCCCAGCCCTCACCGGCGCCCAGCACATCGCCGTAAGAGAAACCGCCACAGGCGACCAGCGCCTGGAAGTCCTGCAGGTCACGGCGACCGGCCAGCAGATCGCTCATATGAATATCAATGGCGTCAAACCCGGCGCGATGGAACGCCGCGGCCATTTCCACATGAGAGTTGACGCCCTGCTCGCGCAGTACCGCCACCTTCGGGCGCGCCTGACGACTGATGAACGGCGCGGCAATGTCCTCGCGCAGATCGAAGGTCAGCGCCACGTTCAGCCCCGGATCGTTGTCATCGGATTTGGCGTGATGTTCCTGATCGGCGCACTGCGGGTTATCACGCAGACGCTGCATTTGCCAGGTAGTTTCAGCCCACCAGTTGCGCAGCGTAGTGCGGCTTTCGTGATACACCACATCGTTACCGCTATGAATGATGAAGTGGTTGCCGACTTCCGCCTGTCCCAGATAATGCACGCAATCCGCCAGACCATGCTCAGCCAGTACCTGTTCCACTTCAGCACGGCGGGAAGCTTCGATCTGGATAACCGCGCCCAGTTCTTCGTTGAACAGCACCGCCAGCGCATCTTCGCCCATGGAACCGATGTCGGCTTTGACGCCGCAATGCCCGGCAAACGCCATCTCCGCCAGCGTGACCAGCAGGCCGCCGTCTGAACGGTCGTGGTAAGCCAGCAGAGCCTGATTCGCCACCAGCGCCTGCATCGCATTGAAGAAGCCCGCCAGTTGGGCCGGATTACGCACATCCGCGGTTTTACGACCCAGTTGGCGATAAACCTGCGCCAGCGCCGTAGCGCCCAGCGCGTGATGCCCGGCGCCCAGATCGATCATCAGCAGTACGTTATCTTTGTCGGTACGCAACTGCGGCGTGACGGTATGACGTACGTCTTCCACGCGGGCAAAGGCGGAAATGACCAGCGACAGCGGCGCCGTTACCGATTTGTCTTCGCCGTTTTCCTGCCAGCGGGTTTTCATCGACATGGAGTCTTTACCCACCGGGATGGTCAGCCCCAACGCCGGACACAGCTCTTCACCTACCGCCTTCACGGCTTCATACAGACCAGCGTCCTCGCCCGGATGCCCGGCCGCCGCCATCCAGTTGGCGGACAGTTTCACCCGTTTCAGGTCGCCGATATGCGTCGCTGCAATATTGGTCAGCGCTTCCCCGACCGCCAGCCGCGCCGAAGCGGCGAAATTACGCAGCGCCACCGGCGCACGTTCGCCGATGGACATGGCTTCACCGTAATAACTATCCAGACTGGCGGTAGTCACGGCACAGTCCGCCACCGGCACCTGCCACGGCCCGACCATCTGGTCGCGCGCCACCATCCCGGTTACCGTACGGTCGCCGATGGTGATCAGGAAGGTTTTCTCGGCCACCGCCGGCAAGTGCAGCACACGTTCAACCGCGTCCGCCAGATAAATACCTTCGCGATTCAACGGCGTGCCTTCCACGTCTTTGCGCTCAACATCACGCAGCATTTTCGGCGTTTTGCCCAGCAGCACGTCCAGCGGCATATCGATCGGCTTGTTGTTGAAATGGCGATCGCCGAGCGTCAGATGCTGTTCTTCCGTGGCTTCGCCAATGACCGCATAAGGCGCGCGCTCACGACGGCAGATTTCATCAAACTGCGCCAGTTGTTCCGGCGCTACCGCCAGCACATAACGCTCCTGCGACTCGTTACACCAGACTTCCAGCGGGCTCATGCCCGGTTCGTCATTCAGGATATCGCGCAGTTCAAAACGGCCGCCGCGACCACCGTCGCTAACCAGTTCCGGCATAGCGTTGGACAAACCGCCGGCGCCGACGTCATGGATAAACAGAATGGGGTTTTGTTCGCCGAGCTGCCAGCAGCGGTCGATAACTTCCTGGCAGCGACGCTCCATTTCCGGGTTATCGCGCTGTACCGAGGCGAAATCCAGATCCGCGTCAGACTGGCCGGAAGTCATAGAAGACGCCGCACCGCCGCCCAGACCGATGTTCATCGCCGGGCCGCCCAGCACGATCAGCTTGGCGCCGATGCTGATTTCGCCTTTCTTCACATGATCGGCGCGAATGTTGCCGATGCCGCCCGCCAGCATGATCGGCTTGTGATAACCACGCACTTCAACGCCGTTATGGCTGTCCACCGCTTCTTCATAAGTACGGAAATAACCGGTCAGCGCCGGACGGCCGAATTCGTTATTGAACGCCGCGCCGCCCAGCGGACCGTCGGTCATGATGTCCAGCGCGCTGACGATACGGTCTGGCTTGCCGAAATCCTGCTCCCACGGCTGGATAAAGCCCGGAATGCGCAGGTTGGATACTGAGAATCCCACCAGACCGGCTTTCGGTTTTGCCCCCCGCCCGGTGGCGCCTTCATCGCGGATTTCGCCGCCGGAACCGGTCGCCGCGCCCGGCCACGGTGAAATGGCGGTCGGGTGGTTGTGAGTTTCCACTTTCATCAGGATATGCGCGTCTTCCTGATGGTAGCCGTAAGCGCCCTGCGGATCAGGGAAGAAACGGCCGACAGCCGACCCTTCCATCACCGCCGCGTTATCCTTATAAGCAGACAGCACATAGTCCGGCGTATGCTCAAAGGTGTTTTTGATCATCTTGAACAGTGACTTCGGCTGCGTCTCGCCATTGATGATCCAATCGGCATTAAAGATTTTGTGACGGCAGTGCTCGGAATTCGCCTGCGCGAACATGTAGAGTTCGATATCTGTCGGATTGCGTCCCAGTTTGGTAAAAGCATCCAGCAGATAATCCATTTCGTCGTCGGCCAGCGCCAGACCCAGACGCAGGTTGGCCTCCTCCAGCGCGGGGCGGCCCTGCAGCAGAATTTCCACCCGTTTCAGCGGAGCCGGCTGATGCTGGGAAAACAGCAGATTGGCCTGTTGCAGGTCGTCAAACACGCTTTCCATCATGCGGTCATGGAGCAGCGCGGCCAGTTCCCGCCACTGCGCATCGCTGAGCGTCGGCGCGTGGATGTAAAACGCCAGACCGCGCTCCAGACGACGGATTTTCTGCAAACCGCAATTGTGCGCGATGTCGGTCGCCTTGGAAGACCAGGGAGAAATGGTGCCCGGACGCGGGGTCACCAGAATCAGCCGCCCGGTAGGCTCGTGCTCTGCGAGAGAAGGGCCGTATTTCAGCAGTCGGCTCAGTCGTGACTGTTCTTCATGGTTTAGCGGAGCGTTCACATCGGCGAAGTGGACGTATTCGGCATAAATGTCGCTGACGGGCAGGTGATACTCCTTGCACCGGGCCAACAGTTTATTGATACGAAAAGCCGATAAGGCGGGTGAACCACGCAGTATTTCCATCATCTAAATTTCTCTCGTCTTCGAGGCACCGGAGACAGTGCGTCAGGGCGCTACAGGGGGGAAACGCGCGCTATTATAGAGAATAGTGGCGCGCGACGAAACCGTTTGCGTAGCGATTGTTAAACATTGAGAGCACCTTGCGGTCAAACAGTAGGCAAACTAATAAAAGTTGCACACTGGCGGTTTGTTAAGCAAAATGCCCCCCGACTCTGGGACAGATGCATAAGAAACTGCCGTTACAGACAGACAGGCCAACCGGCCGCCGAGAGACAACTCATTGAAGCGTTTAACGATAAATTATGTTTTCATCGGGGTGATCGCTTTGCTGTTGACGCTGGCACTGTGGCCAAATATTCCCTGGCGCAGTCACCAGGATGTTCAGCTAAGGCAAATCCTTTCACGTGGCGAGCTGCGCATCAGCACCGTGACCTCTCCGCTGACCTATACGCTCAGCAACGGTTCCCCCACCGGACTGGACTACGAACTGGCCAAACGGTTCGCCGACTACCTCGGCGTGCGGCTGGTGGTATCGGTGCGCCAAAACGTCGACGACTTATTTAGCGATCTGGATAACGACAATGCCGACCTGCTGGCCGCCGGTCTGATTTACAACCGGGAGCGCCTGAGCCGTTTCCGGGCCGGCCCTTCCTATTATTCGGTGTCGCAGCAACTGGTCTATCGCATGGGTACGGCTCGCCCCGGCGCGCTGGACAAATTGCAGGGCAAGCTGACCGTGTTGTCCGGCTCGGCGCACGCCGCCACGCTGCGCGATTTCAAAGCCGGTAAATACCCGCAGCTGAGTTGGGAGGTCGCCACCGACCTGTCCGAGCTGGACCTGCTAAAACAGGTGGCGGAAGGAAAACTGGATTACACCATCGCCGACTCAATAAACATCGGCCTGATGCAGCGTATTCACCCACAGCTGGCGGTGTCGTTCGACCTCAGCGACGAAGAGCCGGTCACCTGGTACATGCGACAAAACCATGACGATAGCCTCTCCGCCGCACTGCTCGACTTCTTCAGCCAGATGATGGAAGACGGCACCCTCGCCCGTCTGGAAGAGAAGTACCTCGGGCATGTCGGCGAGTTCGACTATGTGGATACCACCACCTTCCTCAGCGCCATCGACAATACCCTGCCGGGCCTGCGTCCGCTGTTCGAGAAATACGCCAGAGAAATCGACTGGAAACTGCTGGCGGCCATTTCGTATCAGGAGTCGCACTGGAATCCGCTGGCGACTTCGCCGACCGGAGTGCGCGGTTTGATGATGCTGACCCGCAATACCGCAGAAAGCCTGGATGTGGCGGATCGACTCAACCCGGAAGAAAGTATTCGCGGCGGCGCCAGATACCTGAATCAGATGATGCAGCAGGTGCCGGCCACCATCCCGACGGACGAACGCATCTGGTTTGCGCTGGCCGCCTATAACATGGGCTACGCCCATATGATGGATGCCCGCAAACTGACGGAAAAACAGAAAGGGAATCCTGACAGTTGGGCCGACGTCAAAATACGCCTGCCGATGCTGAGCCAGAAACGCTACTACGCCCAGACCGCCAACGGTTACGCCCGCGGTCAGGAGGCTTACAACTACGTGGAAAACATCCGGCGCTACATGGTTAGTCTGGTCGGGTATCTTTCGGAGAAAGAAAGCCGGGCGTTGCAACAGCAACTGGCCGCCAGCGCTTATCCCGCCGTACCGCCGGAACAGTTAACCGCCAATCCTTCCCGCTGACGCACGGCCGCTCAGTCGGACGAGTCCCGTTCGGCGGAGCGCGCGTCACGCTGCTGCTGACGGCGCATACGGAAAAAACGGCTCAGTAGGTCAGAACACTCATCCGCCAGGACCCCGTCGGTAATGGCGATATGATGGTTCATGCCCGGATGGCGCAGGATATCCACCAGTGAACCGGCCGCGCCGGTCTTGGCGTCAGCCGCGCCATATACCAGCCGGTTGATGCGGCTGTGAATCATGGCGCCGGCGCACATCACGCATGGCTCCAGCGTGATGTACAGCGTGGTATCCAACAGGCGGTAGTTTTGCAGCGCCTGTCCGCCCTGCTGTAACGCCATGATCTCTGCATGGGCGGTGGGATCGTGCCGGCTAATCGGGCGATTCCAGCCTTCGCCGATGATCTTATCTCCCTGCACCAGCACGGCGCCGACCGGCACCTCGCCTTCGTCCCAGGCCCGTTGCGCCAGCGTCAGTGCATGACGCATCCAGAATTCATCATCCATTGGATTACTCATCATTCCTCTTGGCTTCCGCCCTCATCACGTGCGGCGCGCATTATACATGCCAGCGGCGGCGAGTCATTCCAGTTGCTGCAGATGGCCGGCCGGCGTCACGCGCCAGCGATGCGCACAGAAAAAGAGTAGCGGATTATCCTGTTGGCTGTCGCTGTAGCCGCTGTAAAGCTCAAGCGGCGCCCCCAGTCGGCGCTCCATCTGCACGACTTTTTCGTGCCCCAGACAACGCAGGCTCAACACCCAACCGCCCCAGCGCCGCGTCATCTGGCTGCCGATCAACTGGACCTGAGGCAGAAACGACGCATCGCGGTAGACTTGTTCGACCAGCCGCTGCGGCGAACCGGTCACCAGCCAGACCTGCGACCGGCTGTCGGCCAGATAGCCTTCCAGACGCTGGTGAACCAGAGGAAAAGCAGTGACCCGCCGGCGGAACCAGACCACAAACGCCTGCTCCAGCTGTCGCAGCCGCGCTTCACGCCGTCCCGCCGTGATCGCCCACAGCAACAGACTAACCGGCCAGCGAGCGGCGCGACCATTGATGGTCAATCCTGCCGCCAGCAAAGGCAACAAAGGAACAACCAGCAACAAATTCAACGGTAAATGGCGGATCAAGAACCACAGAAAACTGCCGAACAGATCCTGACGATGCAATGTGCCGTCCAGATCGAAGAACACAACGCGCATGGCCGTCGGCGATAAATTCAACATGCTCGTGCTCCGGTGGTTCGAATCAGTGCTGATGGCATTAGGCCTTCTCCACGCCCAGCGCATCGCGCAGATAGCCGTCTTTCTCAGCCAGCCGCTGTCTGGCCTGTTGCGCGTCGCAGCCGGTCACCACCATCACTATCGCTGGTTTAACCTCATAATCGGTCTGCGTCAGACAGCGCTGCGCGGTATCCCGATCAACGCCGGTGGCGTCCATCAGGATACGGCAGGCGCGATCCACCAGCTTCACGTTGGTGGCTTTCACATCTACCATCAGGTTTTGATACACCTTGCCCAAGCGCACCATCGCGCCGGTGGAAATCATGTTCAGCACCAGTTTTTGCGCCGTGCCGGATTTCAGCCGGGTGGAGCCGGTCAACACTTCCGGTCCCACCAACGGAGAAATGGCTATCTCCGCAGCCTGCGCAATCGGCGAATGCGGGTTGCAGGAAATGGCGGCGGTACGACAGCCCAACGCACGCGCATAGCGCAAGCCGCCAATCACATAGGGGGTTCGCCCCGACGCAGCAAGGCCGATAACCATATCCTGAGCGGTTGGCGTCAGCGCGATCAAATCCGCTTCGCCTAACGCCGGGTCATCTTCAGCGCCTTCAACCGCCTTCAGCAAGGCTCCGGGGCCGCCGGCAATCAATCCCACTACCAGGCCATGCGGCACGCCAAAGGTAGGCGGACATTCCGACGCATCCAGTACGCCAAGACGGCCGCTGGTGCCGGCCCCCTGGTAAATAATTCGTCCGCCGGTCTTCAGGCAGCCAGCAGCGGCATCCACCGCCTGAGCTATCGCCGGCAAAACGTCACGGATCGCCTCCGGCACCCGGTGATCTTCCTGATTGAACAATGACACCATCTCCAGCGTAGACAGTTGATCCAGATTCATGGACGCCGGATTACGTGTTTCCGACACCAGCGCGCCGAAATCCATACTTTTTTCGTCTTTCATCATTATTCAGTCGCCTTGCTCATCAAGCTGCGTTGATCGCCGCCAATCGGCGCTCATAGGTAACACTCTGCCGAGCCAATAAAAAACGGCTTGCAAGTTAACTGGCAAGCCGTTTTGTCAGTACTTCTCAACATCAGAATATTTTGTCCTCATCTTCGCGGATTAGCGAATCCAGATCACCCAACGCTTCACGCGCCTGTGCCCGGTTGATGAGTTTAAGCTGTGCAGCCGCCGGGAAATCCGTGATGTTAATCTGACCTTTGGTGATCAACACCTGAATCAGATCTTCCAGTACACGCACCATTTCCAGATCGCTGCTGCGCAGTCGCTCGATGTTAGCCAGAATAGCCTGCTGATTATTCAGCCACGCCATTGCTTCAACAGAACCATCCGGCAGTTCGCCGTTCATTTCGGGAAACGGCGATTCCTCTACCCTGATGAGATGGCCGTTGCTGTCACGCAAAATATAAAACATACCAAGCCCTTTTTTATTTGCAAAAGAGAACTCACCCGGCAAGGCGGCTCTCTACTCCTGATTAGGATTTCAGATGTTACCGCGCACGATAATCGCACGCCCGGCTACCAGCAGAGGACGACCACGCTAGCACGTCTCAACGCGCACGCACGCTTCTGCCAGGGAGTGCCGGCATCGAAACCCATCTTCTCCATCCGATCCGAATGACACGTTGACGCACCGCCTGCCATCTGTCGGGTGGAATCAGTGCCGCCGCACGGGCATACTACCTACCGCACGACGGGGCCTGAACAAGCTCGCGATCCCTCATCGGCACATCACGTCAGGCCACCCACCAGCATGGCATTTTCACCACCGCCGGGCAAGCTATCCACGTGATTCTCTGCCCGAGCTCCGCGTTTTACGACCGGTTGAATCGCGTGCAGAGCATTATCAGCTTACTGATTACCAAACGTATTATGTCGTATCAAAATGTCAGTTATATTGACCGCCATGAATGATTTCCAGCCAGAGCGGATCGACGGGACGGCCTCAAACCCGGCATGACTCCGACAGGCGGCCTTGAAATGAAAGGTTGCGTCCGGCAAGGTTCGCCATGAATAATGCTTGCCAGTCAAAACCTGAAAAAACAACAAAATCAGGCCATATTGCTCACTTTTTTCTATTTTTTATCTGTGATCGCATTGCCTGCAGGCGGTCACGATGGCTAAGGAACGCGCAGCGACATGAATACACACCATGAGCAGCCACCGGGCGGCGAGGATTATCATCATTCCCCGCAACATCAGGATCCCCGCATCCGCCACGACGACCCTTTGCTCGACAGCCTGCTGGTTCTGTGTCGGCTGCAGGGAAAGCCGACCAGCCGCGCTACGCTGACCGCAGGGCTACCGCTTGAAGACCTGCGTTTGCCCGCCAGTTTGTTGCCGCGCGCCGCGGCTCGCGCCGGTTTACGGGCCCGGATACTCAAACGCTCGCTGAACGCCATTCCGGCGATGTCGCTGCCCGCCATGCTGTTACTGCGCGAAGGGCGCGCCGCCATCCTGTTGGGCTGGACGGCAGACGGCAACGCCCGCCTGATGACAGGTGAAACCGAAGGCGGCGAAATTACGGTCGACCACAATACGTTGCAGCAAAACTATCTGGGGCTGGTGATGTTCGCCCAGTCGGCTCATCGCTTCGAAGCCGCTCCGACAGCCTTGCTGCCGCGAAGCAAAGCCTGGTTTCGGGACACGCTGAAGCTATCGCGCAGTCTGCATCTGGATGCCGTGGTCGCCAGCCTGCTGATTAATATCATCGCGCTGTTTGTCCCGCTGTTCGTCATGCAGGTCTACGATCGGGTAATCCCCAATCAAACCACAACCACCTTGTGGGTGCTGGCCTCCGGCGTCGGCATTGCCTTACTCTTTGACCTTATCCTGCGGGTATTACGCAGCATTTGCGTCGATATCGCCGGGAAAAAGACCGACCTTATCCTTTCCGCCACCTTGTTTGAACGCCTGACCGGCATGATGCTGTCGGCCTTTCCGGCCCGGACCGGCGCGGTGGCGCACCGGGTACGGGAATTTCAGGCCTTGCGCGATACGTTATCGTCGCTGACGCTGGGAACGCTGATCGACTTTCCGTTCACGCTGCTGATGCTGATTCTGCTCGGTATGCTGGGTGGCCCGCTGGTCTGGATACCATTGCTGACGCTGCCGCTGGTCCTGCTGATCAACGGACTGTTGCAAAAGCCGATCACGGCGGCGCTGGTTCATTCCCGGCGTCTGACAGACGAACGACAAGCGCTGCTGACCGAAACGCTGGGAGGGCTGGATGCCGTCAAAATTAATAATGCGGAAGGCGAACGCCAGCGCCAGTGGGAACAAATCAGCGGCGACATCAGCCGGCTGGACTCGCGGGTGAAAACGTTATCGGCCATCGCCACTCATCTGACGCAATCATGTCAGCATCTCGCCGGTATAGTGGTGATTGTCTCAGGGGTATATCTGCTGCTGGACAACCAACTAACCCTGGGCACGCTGTTCGCCTGTTATCTGCTAAACAGCCGGGCGCTGATGACGCTGGGGCCGCTGTCCGAACTGTTTACCCGTTATCAGCAGGCGCGTCTGACGCTGGAGGAAACCCAACGTCTGATGGAATTACCGCAGGAGCGAGGCGAACAGCCCTACCCTCTGAAACGGGAAAGCATTCAGGGCAGCATCGAGTTTCGTGATGTCACCTTCCGTTATCCGGAACAGAAGAATCGCGCCCTGATTGATATCAATCTGTCGATCCGACCCGGCGAAAAAGTCGGCATTATCGGTCGTACCGGCTCTGGTAAAAGTTCGCTGGAAAAGCTGATCGCCAACCTCTATCAACCGACCAACGGCAACCTGCTGATCGACGGCGTGGATGCCCGTCAGCTCGATATCGCCGATGTGCGTCACCACATCGGCTATGTGCCGCAGGATATCCAACTGTTCAGCGGTACGCTGCGGGACAACCTGATTTGCGGCGCCCGCTATGTAGAAGACGACGCGATGCTGCGCGTGGCGGATATCGCCGGCGTGAATGATTTCGCCCGGTTGCACCCGGACGGTTATAACCTGCAGGTGGGCGAACGGGGTATGCAACTGTCAGGCGGCCAGCGGCAGGCGGTAGCTATTGCACGCGCGCTGCTGCTTGATCCGCCGATTCTGGTGATGGACGAACCCACCAGCGCCATGGACAACAGCAGCGAAGACCGGTTTAAACAGGCTCTGCAAACCTGTCTCGTCAACAAGACGCTGCTGCTGGTGACACACCGGGTTTCCATGTTGACGCTGGTCGATAGGCTGGTGATCGTGGACAAAGGACGCATTATCGCCGATGGTCCCAAAGCCATTGTGCTGGATGCATTAAAGAAGGGGCAGATCAATGCGTCTCGCTAAGTTCATGCAACATCTTAACGCGTATTTCTCCAGCCATCACCCGCAGGATCCTCAGGCGCTGCCGGACGTGGGTCAGGCGCTGGTGGAAGATACGCCCCGCATCATCCGGCTATCGATCTGGATCATGCTGGCTTTTGCGGTCTTTCTGGTCGGTTGGGCGGCGGTTGCCGAAATTGATGAGGTGGTGCATGCGACAGGGAAAACGGTCAGCCAGTCGCAGCGCTATCGGGTTCAGGCGCAGGAAACGGGTGAACTCAGCGACATGTATATCCGCGAAGGGCAGATCGTCAATGTCGGCGAGCCCCTGATGCGGTTGGAGCATGTCCAGTCTTCCAACACGAACACGTCTGACGCCGGTGAAAACAAGGCGGATAAGCTGTCGTTGGTAGTGTCTCCCGTGCGGGGCATTATCAGATACATTCTGGTCGATGCCACTACCGGACAGATTTCTCCTGGCCGTACGCTGGTGGAAATCACGCCGCTGGATGACAAGCTGCTGATCGAAGCGCGGGTCAGGCTGCAGGATATGGCGTTTCTGCGCCCTGGGCAGGAAGCAATGATGACGTTCACTGCGTATGACGACACCACATTTGGCGGGCTAAAGGGGTATATCGATCAGATCAGCCAGGATATGGTGACCGATCAGGCCGGTAACAGCTTTTATCTTGTTCGGTTGCGTACGGAGAAAAACTATCTGGGGAGTATCGACAAGCCGCTGCTGATTCTTCCCGGCATGGCCGCCAATGTGAATATCATTACCGGCAGGAAAACGTTGCTCAGCTATCTGTTGAAACCGATTCGGCAAGCTCGGGCGGAAGCGCTGCGGGAAAGATAACGCGAATCGGCGTTTACTGGTGGGTGTTCAAGTCATGATAGATCTGGGTCTGGCTTCGTCCCAGAGCCTTCGCCTGATACATCGCCGCGTCGGCATTGATAGCCAGCGTCAGCGAATCCGTACCGTGTTCCGGATACAGCGCAATCCCGATGCTGCATGAAATATCCAGCTTCTTGCCCTCAATATAAAACGGTTCATTGAGGGCATGGTGTATCTTGTCCGCGACATACAACGTGTTCTCGACCTCTTTGATCCCCTGCAGCAGGATAATAAATTCATCGCCGCTGCGGCGGTACACCGTGTCTGTTTCACGCACTGCGCCTCGCATACGCGCCGCGGCTTCCTTCAACAGCAAATCCCCGGTCGCATGACCGAAGGTATCATTAATCTGCTTGAACTTATCCAAATCGAGGAACATTAACGCGATCTTGCGATGGGTCTGGCGAGACAGCTGGATAGCCTGCTCCATTTGCTCGGCAAAAGTCAGCCCGTTGGCCAACGAAGTCAGGGAGTCGTAGTGCGCCAGTTGTCGATAATGCTCTTCACTGCGACGCAGCATATCAATCGCCCGATAACGCTCGATCGCCACCGCCACCAGTTGCGCTGATTTCTCAATCGAAGCGATTTCGTCCTCTGTCGGAGAATAAACCTTGCGGTGATACACGCTCAGCACCCCAAGAATTTCCTTATTCTGCCCGAAAATAGGTTCAGACCAGCAGGAACGCAAGCCGGCATACAACGCCAGGCCTTTATACAACGCCCAATGGGGATGGGTGGAAATATCTTCCGCAATCACGCGCTTGCCGGAGTAGGCGGCCGAACCAAACGAGGCGGCGCCATCGGCAATTTTTACATTATGGATAGCGTTCTTGTAAAAACCGGGCAGACTGGGAGCCGAGCCAAGGGTCAGACACTTCTTCTCCTTGTCAACCAGCAGAACGGAGCAGACAATTCTCCCGGGGTTTTTCTCCTCTACGCTGAAGATGATCGCATCCAGAATGTCCTTCAGCGGCGCGCCGCTCGACAGCAATTCCAGCGCGCGGTTGTAGGAGTTGTCATGGTGTTCCTGAGTCTTGCGCTCAGTGATATCCATTTTTATGCTGACATACTGAACCGCATCGCTGGCTTTATTATATATTTTAACAATGCTGGCTTTTTCCCAATATAACTGTCCGTTTTTCTTACGATTAATAAACTCGCCGTTCCAAATCTCGCCTTTATTCAGGGTGGACCACAGTTCCTCATACACGCTGGCGTTGGTCATGCCGGAACTTAATATATTCGTCTTGCGCCCGATCACCTCTTCCGCTTCATAACCCGACATCACGGTGAACTGCCGGTTCACGTACACGATTTCACAGCTTTCATTAGCGATCATAATGGATGATGGGCTGTATTCGGCGGCAAAGAACACCATGTTCAGGAAGTCCTGCTTTTTTTGTTCCGCGTTAGCTTTTTCCTGGAATTTGCGGCTCCTTGCAGAAGAAATCCCTAAGAGTACTATTAATAGGGTTATTATAATTTCATACACAATAACACTCTCCTCAGGCCCGGAACGGTCCTGATCGAACAAATCGCATCACTGAAGACGAAAAATCCCGGTAATAACTCCCCTCGTATGGATTTTCAGGGTTGGCACATTTCCGGAGAGTAGAAAGGATGAATGAAAAAACTATCCAGCTCTGCAGGACAGGTTCATAGCCATAAAAACGACAGCATAAAGCCTCCATTATATCGCCGTGTGCAGACCTAAATAATAGAATCAAGAGAATTAGCTTAATCAGTTATATTAATGATAGTTATAGACATAAGCCTGGCTAATATTTTGATACAGCTCTTTACAGATTTCGTAGCGCAGTATTTTGACTATCAATTTTTCGTAAGCAAATCAATTATACCGATAAGTCCCACCATTTTAATCAAAAATAACTATCACCAGCCGTTTTTTGATCGTTGGTAGCAAACATTTATTTTTTTGTCTTTATAAATCAAATAATTGCAACAATAAAATCAATCAGTTCTTTCTCTTATGATTGCTGTTTTTTTCGACTGCCGTCACAGTTTACTTGTTCAGCAAACAGAACCTCGGCCACATAAAACACTATATTTATATAAAAAACAAGGCATAAAAAATGAAAAGTCCATGACTAGCAATCTAATCATTTATTTTATACTGTATATCGATGGAGTATGAATTTTTCTTTTACCCTCAACGAGCTGATGAGAACGTCGGCAGGTTTCCAGAGAGTCTGAATACATGATATACCCGGGTAAAGGCAACAAAGCGGGCATAAGCGAAGGGATGATTACAACTCTGACCGAAGATCTTCCAAATTTTCAAACGGTTGAGGTCGGGACAAGAAATACCCCTGGGCTGCCGAGGCATTAGATTGTCTGACGATTTCCCACTCTTCTTCAGTTTCAACCCCTTCAATGACGACATCATTACAGTAAGTGGCAATCAGAGTGACCAGTGACGGAAACAGTTGCCGCCCCTCTTTGCTCTTAAGCAGCATAATGAAAAGCTCGCGGGCGATCTTGATACAGTCGTACCTTGCCGGCGACAGCGAGGAGAAATTCGCCACGCCGCAGCCAAAATCATCCAGCCAGAGCCGCCCCGCTTCGGGCAGTGTCGCCAGTGTGTCGTGAGGTAGAACCGCCAGGCTTTCAACCAGTTCAAAACGCAACCAGGGCATGGTCGTCAGCAGTTTCTTGGCTTTGCGGTTTCCCTGCAACGCCAGCAGCGTCAGCCCATCAATATTGACGGATGCGCGCAGCGCGTCCCGAACAAAGCGTTCATGCCATTGGCTCAGCAGTTGTAGTTGTTCAATAACGATATTTAAGCGTTCTTCGACATTAAGGCGGGCAAAGTAGTGTTCAGGAGATAAAAGTTTTTGCGGCATGGACGGGTGAAAAACGGCTGTCAGCAATTCAATTCCCATTAGACGACCGGAAGTACGGTAAATGGGCTGGAATCTGTACCGCCTGTGGCAGCTGTGCCAGTAATCAGCGTCTGCAAACTGTGCCTCCCCGGTGATGGAGGCTTCAGAGCCGGGCTGATTAAAGTGACTATTTTGCTGCACTATATGTTCCGCCATTGAAGGATATGCTTACGAATAAAAGTATACCACATGCATACATGAGTTTATCGACCTTGCCCCGACAATCTTTATCCGGGCCAACTGTAATGCGAGCTACAGTACAAAGCGAATATGACGGACACATTGCATGGGAATATTTGTTTTTTTATATCAAAAAGCTATGAGAAATTATGCATTACAATCGCATAATAGTGATTAATGTCTTCGTCGTATAGTCTCTCAATCAAACGAATAGGCTGTTTTTTTTAGCCCTTCTCCGCCTGCACCGTTTATGCCGTAACCAGGCTGTGTAACCGGCTCGCAGAAGAGTATAATCGGCGGCTGATTTATGAAAGGAAAGAAAACATGGCGCTGCTGATTACCGCGAAATGCATTAACTGCGATATGTGTGAGCCGGAATGCCCCAATCAGGCGATATCGATGGGGGATGAGATCTATGAAATTGACCCGTTACGTTGTACCGAGTGCGTCGGGCACTACGATACGCCAACCTGTCAGAAGGTCTGCCCGATAGACAACACCATTCTCAAAGACGCTAACCACCTGGAAAACCACGATCAACTGTGGGAAAAATTTGTCCTGCTGCACCATGCCGATCGGTTGTAATTGCCGATCATTGTAATACCGACCAGGCCGATGCCGCCCAATTTTAATTTTCAATAATCACGGTAGCGCAGGCGTAGTGGCGCTCATCCGCCAGCGAAACATGCACGTGCCGAACACCCATTTCCTCGGCCAGTTCTGCGGCGCGCGCCAGAAACCGTAGGCACGGTTTACCCAGCGGATCATTCGCGACTTCGAACTGCGCAAACGCCAGACCATCTCGAATGCCGGTGCCAAATGCCTTGGCGGCGGCCTCTTTGACCGCAAAACGCTTGGCCAGAAACCGAACCGGCTGCGAGTGAGCCTGATACTGCAACCACTCCTGTTCACTGAGCACGCGGCGGGCGAGACGATCACCGGAACGACCGGTGATCGCTTCAATACGGGCGATTTCGACGATATCCGTGCCGAGACCCAGAATCGCCATCAGCGACGGGCTTCCCGCATCAGGGTTTTCATTTCCGCCACCGCCGACGACAGACCGCTCATCACCGCACGTCCGATAATGGCGTGACCAATGTTCAGTTCGTGCATTTCCGGCAGCGCCGCAATCGGCTGGACGTTATGATAGGTCAGACCATGACCGGCGTTAACCTTAATGCCCCGGCCCGCAGCATAGGCCGCCGCTTCACGGATACGCTCAAATTCCTGCTGCCGGGCCGCATCGTTTTCCGCGTCGGCATAGGCGCCGGTATGGATTTCAATATAAGGAGCGCCGCTGGCTACCGCCGCGTCGATCTGGGCGTGGTCGGCGTCGATAAACAGCGACACCTGAATACCGGCCTGGCGCAATTGCGTCACCGCCGCGGTAATACGGTCGAGCTGACCGGCCACGTCGAGTCCGCCTTCCGTCGTCACTTCCTGCCGTTTTTCCGGCACCAGGCAACAAAAGTGCGGTTTCAGTTCGCAGGCTATCGCCAGCATTTCATCCGTTACCGCCATCTCCAGATTCATGCGGGTCTGGATGGTCTGGCGCAGCAGGCGCACATCGCGATCGGTAATATGGCGTCGATCTTCACGCAAGTGTACGGTGATACCGTCCGCTCCCGCCTGTTCCGCCACAAATGCCGCCTGTACCGGATCGGGATACGCCGTGCCACGAGCATTACGCAGGGTGGCGATATGGTCAATATTTACGCCCAACAACAACTCAGCCATGATCCATCCTTAACAATAAATGACCGCCGCAGTGTACACCCCGGCTGCGCATGACGATACCCTGACGGTACTAGATCTTGCCGCCCGGCGCCGCCTTATAGGGCTTTGGCATAAATTGCCGAAATAACTCGCGGCTTTTCAGTGGTTTGCCGCCAAGATAGGGTTTTAGCGCCATGCGGGTAAAACGTTTGGCGGCGCGCAGGGTGTCGATATCGGGAAACTCTCTTGACGCCAACGCCTGCAGCTCGCGCCCGGTGAAACTGACGTTATCCACCACCAGACTGGCAATGAAGCCTTTTTCCGCCCGGTAACGGTAGGTCATGGTATCGGCAACCGGTTCGCCGCTGCCGGCACAATGCAGGAAATCCACGCCGTAACCGAGGTGCTCCAGCAACGCCAGTTCGAAGCGGCGCAAGGCTGGCTCAGGCGAGCCGCTGGCGGCAGCCAACTGTTGCAAGCAATGAAGATAATCGAAAAACAGAGCGGAATAATCGGTTTCCAGTTCCAGCACCCGGGTCAGCAACTCGTTCACGTACAAACCGCTGTATAACAACGGGCCGCTCAGCGGTAACGCCAGAGAAACCGGTTCGGCATTGCGCAGGGTTTTGACTTCGCCGCGCCCGCCCCACCGCACCAGCAGCGGCGTAAAAGGCTGGAGAGCGCCCTTGAGACTGGAACGCCGCGCCCGGGCGCCTTTCGCCAGCACCCGCACGCGGCCTTCATTTTCAGAAAACAGATCCAGCAGCAGGCTGGTTTCGCTGTAAGGTCGCCCATGCAAGACAAACGCGCGCTGCCAGCCTTCCATCGGCGCACACCTTACAGATCGTCGATATAACCCAGGCTACGCAGCGCACGTTCATCGTCTGCCCAGCCGGATTTAACCTTCACCCACAGTTCCAGATGAACTTTGGCCTCAAACATCTGTTCCATGTCCTGACGCGCTTCGATGCCGATGGTTTTAATCTTGGCGCCTTTGTTGCCGATCACCATCTTCTTCTGGCCTTCACGCTCCACCAGAATCAGGCCGTTGATGTCGTAACCGCCGCGCTCATTGGCAACGAAACGCTCGATTTCCACCGTAACCGAATACGGCAACTCTTCACCCAGAAAGCGCATCAGCTTTTCGCGGATAATTTCCGACGCCATGAAACGCTGTGAGCGGTCGGTAATATAGTCTTCCGGGAAATGGTGAATGGCCTGCGGCAGATGTTTGCGCACAATTGCGGCGACGGTATCGACATTGGTCCCCTTCTCCGCAGAGATCGGCACCACATCGAGGAAATTCATCTTTTCGCTCAACATCTGGATATGCGGCAGCAATTTGGTTTTATCCGCCACGTTATCCACTTTGTTGATGGCCAACAACACCGGCGTTTTTTGGTCGCGCAGCTTGTTCACCACCATTTCGTCATCGTCTGTCCAGTGGGTACCTTCCACCACAAAGATGATCAACTCCACATCGCCGATCGAACTGCTGGCCGCACGGTTCATCAGGCGGTTGATGGCGCGCTTTTCTTCAATGTGCAACCCGGGCGTATCCACATAGATAGCCTGATACGGTCCCTCGGTATGGATACCCATAATACGGTGACGCGTCGTCTGCGGCTTACGGGAGGTAATGGACACCTTCTGCCCCAGCAACTGGTTCAGCAAGGTGGATTTACCGACGTTCGGCCGGCCAACAATCGCGACAAAGCCGCAATAGGTCTGTTCTTCGCTCATTCAAGCTCCAGCTTTTTCAGGGCCTGTTCCGCCGCAGCCTGTTCAGCTTTACGACGACTTGACCCGGTACCCACTACCGGCTCGCTAAACCCGCTGACCTGGCAATGAATGGTAAATTCCTGATCGTGCGCCTCGCCACGCACCTGCACGACCAGATAGGTAGGCAACGGCAGGTGGCGTCCCTGCAGGAATTCCTGCAGGCGGGTTTTCGGATCTTTTTGCTTGTCGCCTGGGCTAATCTCATCCAGACGAGTCTGGTACCACTGCAGAATCAGCCGTTCGACGGTCTGGATATTGCTGTCCAGAAACACCCCGCCAATCAACGCTTCCACGGTATCCGCCAGAATCGACTCACGGCGGAAACCGCCGCTTTTCAATTCGCCGGGACCAAGACGCAGGCATTCGCCCAGTTCAAACTCTCGGGCAATCTCCGCCAGCGTATTGCCGCGCACCAGCGTAGCACGCATTCGGCTCATATCGCCTTCGTCAACACGCGGAAACCGGTGGTACAGCGCATTGGCGATAACGAAACTCAGGATAGAATCCCCCAGGAACTCCAGCCGTTCGTTATGTTTACTGCTGGCGCTACGGTGAGTCAGCGCCTGCAATAAAAGGTCATATTGTTGGAAAGTATAGCCCAGCTTTTTTTGTAAACGATTTATCAGGATGGGGTTCATGTGTTACCAATAGATCTATAATGCCTTTTTAAACAACAGCATACGGAACAGCCCTGTCTTGCCACTAAAAAGTCAAAACTGTTTCGTTTGCAGTGGCTCCCGCCCGGGAGCCAGCATTTATTATTCAGAAATATTCTACAACGGAAGTCGCAAATATGCTGCGAGTTTATTTACATTCAATTAATGAATTCCACCGATACGGCTTAAACGTACACCGGTAGGCCATTCACCTTCTTGTTTTTCAAAACTCATCCAGATAGCTGTCGCCTTACCCACCAGATTCCGCTCCGGCACAAATCCCCAATAACGGCTGTCCGCGCTGTTATCACGGTTATCGCCCATCATGAAGTAGTGGCCGGCCGGCACCACCCAGGACCCCAGCGGCTGGCGCATCTGTTGGTAATACAATCCAAGCTGATCCTGAGCGCCCGGCACGGTAAGGATATTGTGAGTGACCTCGCCCAGCGTTTCCTTGCGAACCGCCATGCGAATGCCTTCACTCTTCTGACCAACCGGAATCTGGTAGAAACCGCTGGTCATTTCGCGCCCGGTTCCGCTGAACGTCTGCACGAAATCACTGGGTTCCACATTACTGTAGGTCACCGGCAAGGCGCTGCCGCAGCTCGGCTTGTCGCCGCACCCCGGCTGAATGGTGACCTGCTTGGCGATCGGGTCGTAACTGACGCGATCTCCCGGCAGGCCTACGACACGCTTGATGTAATCCAGACGCGGATTTTCAGGGTATTTGAATACCGCGATATCACCGCGTTTCGGGTGCCCGGTTTCAATCAAGGTGGTCTGGGTTATCGGATCCTTGATGCCGTAAGCAAATTTTTCGACCAGAATGAAATCCCCGATCAACAGCGTCGGCATCATCGAACCTGAAGGGATCTGAAACGGCTCGAAAATAAATGAACGCACCACAAACACCAGCGCCAGCACCGGGAAAACCGAGGCAAACGTCTCGATCCAGCCCGGCTGTTTGATGCTGTTAGCCAGCGTTTTCTCGTCGACAGCCCCATTAACCTGCTGACTCAGAGCGGAAATCTTGGCGCGACGCGCCGGCGCCCATTTGAACCGTTCCAGACACCAGACAATGCCGGTCACCAGCGTCGCCAATGCCAAAATCAGGGCAAACATATTGGCCATGCCAACTCCTCAGGGTTTATTTGCTTTCTTTTCCAACATGCAGAATGGCCAAAAACGCTTCCTGCGGCAGCTCGACATTCCCTACCTGCTTCATGCGTTTCTTCCCTTCCTTCTGTTTCTGCAACAGTTTTTTCTTACGGCTGACGTCACCGCCGTAACACTTCGCCAGAACGTTCTTGCGCAGCTGTTTTACGGTGGAGCGGGCAATAATATGGTTGCCGATCGCCGCCTGAATCGCGATGTCGAACTGCTGACGCGGGATCAGGTCTTTCATTTTTTCCACCAGCTCACGGCCGCGATACATCGAATTATCACGGTGGGTGATCAGCGCCAGCGCATCCACGCGTTCGCTATTGATCAGCACGTCCACACGCACCATGTCCGATGCCTGGAAACGTTTGAAGCCGTAATCCAGCGAGGCATAACCACGAGAAGTGGACTTGAGGCGATCGAAGAAGTCGAGCACGACTTCCGCCATCGGAATTTCATAAGTCAGCGCCACCTGATTGCCGTGATAGACCATGTTGGTCTGCACACCGCGTTTTTCCACGCACAGAGTGATCACGTTGCCCAGATACTCCTGCGGCAGCAGCATGTGACACTCGGCAATCGGCTCGCGCAGTTCTTCGATATTATTGACCGGCGGCAATTTGGACGGGCTGTCGACATAGATCACCTCGTTGCCGGTAGTTTTCACCTCGTACACCACCGTCGGCGCGGTTGTGATCAGGTCGAGATCGTATTCACGCTCCAGACGCTCCTGAATGATCTCCATGTGCAGCAGACCAAGGAAACCGCAGCGGAAACCGAAGCCCAGCGCAGTGGAGCTTTCCGGTTCGTAAAACAGCGACGCATCGTTCAGGCTGAGTTTGCCCAGCGCATCACGGAAGGCTTCATAGTCGTCGGAACTGATCGGGAACAGACCGGCGTACACCTGCGGTTTAACCTTTTTAAAGCCCGGCAGCGGCTTTTCAGCCGGTTTACGCGCCAGCGTCAGGGTATCGCCCACCGGCGCGCCCAGAATGTCTTTGATGGCGCACACCAGCCAGCCTACTTCGCCGCATTGCAGCGCGTCGCGGTCCACCTGCTTGGGCGTGAAAATCCCGAGACGCTCGGCGTTATACACCTGACCGGTGCTCATTACCTTGACCTTATCGCCTTTGCGCAGCGTACCGTTCTTGATACGGATCAGCGACACCACGCCCAGATAGTTGTCGAACCAAGAATCGATGATCAACGCCTGCAACGGCGCGTCAGGATCGCCTTCCGGCGGCGGAATCTCACGCACCAGACGCTCCAGCACATCCGGCACGCCGACGCCGGTCTTGGCGGAACAACGAACCGCGTCGGTGGCATCGATACCCACGATATCTTCGATTTCCTGGCTGACGCGATCCGGGTCCGCAGCCGGCAGGTCAATCTTGTTCAACACCGGCACCACTTCCAGATCCATTTCGAGCGCGGTGTAGCAGTTGGCCAGCGTCTGCGCCTCAACCCCTTGACCGGCGTCCACCACCAGCAGCGCCCCTTCACAGGCGGCCAGCGAGCGGGAAACTTCATAGGAAAAGTCAACGTGGCCCGGGGTATCGATAAAGTTCAGTTGATAGGTTTCACCGTCAGAGGCTTTGTAATCCAGCGTCACGCTCTGAGCCTTGATGGTAATACCGCGCTCGCGCTCCAGATCCATGGAGTCCAGCACTTGCGCCTCCATTTCACGTTCGGACAAGCCACCACAAATTTGAATGATGCGGTCAGAGAGCGTCGACTTACCGTGGTCGATGTGAGCAATAATGGAAAAATTTCGTATATGCTTCATTATAAAAGTTTTTCTACCTTGGTATTTCTGAAATTCTTGCCGAACGGCACGCGCAATGTGATGACAGCCATAGCCACTGTCATATACCTGAATCGCAGCATTCTACATGCCAGACGGTGGAAAACCTAGTCATGGCGCACCGAATCAATTCCTTGATTATGGCAAGGTTGCGAATGAGAAGATGAAAGCAGAGGTAAAAAGTCATTAAAAGCGAAAAATCGGGAGACGGACAGACCAGCCAGCCTGCAAGCCGCCTGCGTTTCAACGCCCCGGCGTCATATCGGTACGCAACAGATTTTCGGGCAAAGAAACCTGCAGAATCACCGGCTGATAACGCTGATTATTGCCGATTTTCGCCGATAAACGCTTTACAGCAGCGAAACTCACCGCCACGCCGGCAAATGCCCCCGCCACGGTCGCCGGTTCGCTGCCCAGCCAGTATTGCATCAAGGCGGCACCCAGCATCAGCCCCAGCAATGGCAACAGATAAACCAGCATCGCCGAACGCAGCAGGCTTGATTCCGCCAGGCCGATTTCCACCCGTTGACCAGGAAGTAGCGGCTGCGAATACGTTACGGTCAGTTGATGCGTTGCCGCTGCGCCAATCTGGTTCAACACGCCGGTGCCGCAGGACGAGCGAGACTGACAGCTCTGGCAACCGGAGCGCTGTTCACAATGCAACACAGCGGTACCGGCCTGCCATGAAACCACCGTGGCCCACTCTTTGATCATGGCTGCGCCTTGAAGATCACGTTATCCGCGATGCGTTTGGCTGTCGCCAGCGGCAGTTCGCCAATCACGGTGATTTCCCGGTTATCCCGCACTTCGGTATGGATAGTTTTACGGCCCAGCGATGCATTCTGGTCAGGATGATTCTCCCCAACCGGGCTGATATTGACGGAAAAACTGAACAATCCATCGCTGTAAAGACGCGATTCCGCCGGACCGGTAACCCCCGGCAGCGGCCGCTGACTGCGTGACACTTCTTCTACGCCAACCGGCAGCCACTCCGTCACCCAGTTGAAATTCGCGGTCGCAGTGGTGGGAATGCTGAGCAGCGGCGGCTGGCTGATCTTATCCATCGGCTTCATGGCAAGCCGCACATTTTTATCCACCGTTACGGAAATCGCCCGGTACTGTTCAAGCAGATCGCCATTCTGATCAAGCAGATCAACCCGCAACGGCAAACGCGACTCGGCATCAAGGCAGACGATATAACTGAAACGGGTGCCGTCCCGGGAGACGATTCTCACCACATCGCCCTGGCTGTCCGCCAGACGAATACGGCCGGTAGGAATAAAATCGTAATAAGCGGACAACCGTTCCACATTGGCAAAAATCAGGGCCGGCAGCGAATCGACAATATGGTCGCCCGACAGGGTAAACGGTTCGGCATCCGCTTCGAAATAGCTGATGTCGCTGCCGCGCTGAATCACTTCACGCTTCGGCCCGTCCAGATGGATCAGCTCGGCCAGCGTCTCGCCATTTTGCACCGAATGACGGTAGCGTAATGACTCAATGCCCTGCCGGGAAACGCTGATGTAGTAAATCTCGTAGTTCAGTGATCGGCTGGCGCTGCTCATCTGCTGCAACAACGCCCCGGAATCACTTGCCGGGGCGAGGGAGGAATAAGACAGGCTGCCTAACAATATGCATGCGGCAAACCAGGAACGCTTCATTACTGCGGCTGAATTCCTAATGACTGAGTACCAGGCACCTGTACGGCGGCTTGCTGTTGACTCCCCTGCTGTTGCAGTTGGAGCTGATCGGAATGCACGCGGCGTTGCAGTTCATAATCCTGCAACAGCGCATTGATGCGCTCATGCTGCGCCTGCATCTGACGCTGCCCGGTATGCGCTACGCTGTTCTCGGCCGGCACGCTCAGGCTGACCGGAGAAGCCGAACCGCCCATCACAGGCAATGTGCTGAGCGCCGGCGCCGTATCCGCCACACTGTCGCTCATCACATTGCTTTGCTGGTAATGCTGCACACCGACAATCACCGCCAGCGAAACACAAGCCGCCATACCAATCTGCGTCAGATGGCTGGCCAGAGGACGAACCTTGTGCCAGAACGGCAACGCCTGCCAGGTGCGGGGATGAGGCTGGGATTCCGGCACCGCCTGCGGGTTGAACTGCACCGGTTCCTGTTCGAGGGCGGCGGCTACCCGAGCGGCGATATCAATATTCATCAGCGTTTCGCTGACATCGCCCCGCAGAGTGTCACGCACCAGATGGTAGCGCTGCCAGCTTTGCTGCAACTTGTCGTCTTTCGACAAGGCGCCCAGCAGTGCATTGTCCACTGCCTCACCATCCATTAAAGCGGAAAGTTTTTCTTTCTGCATAACTTCACCTTACCTTGTCAAACCCGTCATGAGTAACGTTAAGAACAAGCTAACGCTGAATAAGCGGTTGCACTTTATTATCAATCGCTTCCCTTGCGCGGAATATACGCGAGCGGACAGTGCCGACCGGGCAATCCATGATGGCGGCAATTTCCTCATAGCTCAGCCCATCCAGTTCACGCAGCGTAATTGCCAGACGCAAATCCTCAGGCAATGACTCGATAGTATGGAAAACGATCCGTCGTAATTCCTCAGACAACATTAAGTTCTCAGGGTTCGATATTTCTTTCAACGCGCTGGCATTTTCGTAATTTTCCGCGTCGTTGGCGTCCACATCGCTGGACGGCGGACGCCGTCCCTGAGCCACCAGATAATTCTTCGCCGTGTTGACGGCAATACGGTACAGCCAGGTGTAAAAGGCACTCTCGCCACGAAACGATTCCAGCGCGCGATAGGCTTTGATAAACGACTCCTGCACCACATCGGGCACGTCCCCGGCGGGAACGTAACGCGATACCAGGCTCGCCACTTTATGCTGATAACGGACGACCAGTAAGTTAAACGCCTTTCTGTCGCCTTTCTGGACCCGCTCAACCAGCACCTGATCCGCTAACTGCTCGCTCATCCGAGATCATGTCTCCCCAAAACCGTGTCGCCACGCCTAAGCCACGTACTGCCAGCCATATATCTGCAATCGAGCAAGCACCGGGTTGGAGTCTTTTTACGTCATAAAGTTCCGTTGCATGAAGCATTTTTTGCATCCTGCCGGATCCCCGTCGCATACCGCCGTGCCGCCCTCCGGGGTTTTATTCTCATTGCTGCCCCGTACAACCGCAAAAATCATACGTCAAAAGCCTGCTGCTGGCACCCCGTTCTGCTATTTTGCATCAGCCTTGTTTAATTTATAAAACAAAAAACTGCATTTAAGATAAATTCCGTGCTAAATTCAAAAATACAGTTTTATAAATTAAACAAAACTATTATGTCGCCTCTCAAAGACTACCATTGTGATGTGCTGATCATCGGCAGCGGCGCCGCCGGGTTATCACTGGCGCTGCGTCTGGCGCCTCATGCCCGCGTGATGGTGCTCAGCAAAGGGCCGCTAAGCGAAAGCGCCACCTTTTATGCACAAGGCGGGATCGCCGCTGTGTTCGATGAAACCGACAGCGTCGACGCCCACATCGACGATACTCTGATTGCCGGCGACGGCTTGTGCGACCGGGAAGCGGTATCGTTTATTGCCCGTAACGCACGTCATTGCGTGCAATGGCTAATCGATCAGGGCGTTCGTTTCGATACCGAAACCGCACCGCACGGCGAAGCGCGCTATCATCTGACGCGCGAGGGCGGTCACAGCCATCGCCGTATCCTGCATGCCGCGGACGCCACCGGCAAAGCGGTGGAAACCACCCTGGTCAGCCAGGTGAGACAGCATCCCAATATCGTATTGCTGGAACGTTGTAATGCAGTGGATTTGATTACCTCCAGCAAGCTCGGCCTGCCCGGCCACAAACGGGTGGTAGGTGCTTACCTGTGGAACAGGGAAAAAGAGCATGTCGAATCGTGCCGCGCCAAAGCCGTCGTGCTCGCCACCGGCGGCGCGTCCAAGGTCTACCAGTACACCACCAACCCCGATATTTCTTCCGGCGACGGCATCGCTATGGCCTGGCGCGCTGGTTGCCGGGTGGCGAACATGGAATTCAACCAGTTTCACCCCACCTGTCTGTACCATCCGCAGGCCCGCAATTTTTTGCTGACCGAAGCGCTGCGCGGCGAAGGCGCCTGGCTGACGCGCCCGGACGGCAGCCGCTTTATGCCAGCCTTTGATAAACGGGCGGAGCTGGCGCCGCGGGATATTGTCGCCCGGGCGATAGACCACGAGATGAAACGACTGGGCGCAGACTGCATGTATCTGGACATCAGCCACAAACCGGCGGATTTCATCACGCAGCATTTCCCTACTATCCATGAAAAACTGCTGTCGCTGGGCCTTGATCTGACCCGCGAGCCGATTCCCATCGTCCCCGCCGCGCACTACACCTGCGGCGGCGTGGTGGTTGACCAACAGGGACGCACCGACCTGGACGGTTTGTACGCGATTGGCGAAGTCAGTTATACCGGCCTGCATGGCGCCAACCGCATGGCGTCCAACTCGCTGCTGGAGTGTCTGGTGTATGGCTGGTCTGCCGCCGGGGATATTCTGCAGCATTTGCCGGAGAAAACGCTGGTCGAGTCGCTGCCCAACTGGGACGAAAGCCAGGTGGAAAACTCGGACGAAAGAGTCGTGATTCAGCACAACTGGCACGAACTGCGGTTATTGATGTGGGATTACGTCGGCATCGTGCGCACAACGAAAAGACTGGAACGCGCGCAGCGACGTATCACGCTGCTACAGCAGGAAATCAGCGAGTATTATGCCCACTTCCGCCTCTCCAACAATCTGCTGGAGTTACGCAATCTGGTTCAGGTGGCGGAATTGATTGTACGCTGCGCGCTGGCGCGCAAAGAGAGCCGCGGGTTGCACTACACGCTTGATTATCCGCAGCGAGCGGAAAAGGCGCATCCCACCATCCTGCATCCCTGATGATGAATGCCGGGCCAGCGCCCGGCCGCCTTCTACAAATCCCATGAACACGTTCACATGGATAACAAGCTCACATCGATAAATAAAAATCCCGCGCCAACGCCTGAAACGACGCCGAATACTGACGGCTGTCGTCACGGATGATTAACGATGTCCGGTCCAGCGTCGTGTGTTGTCGCCCCAACGACAGCAGCACCCGGTTCACCGGCCGGGCCGCATTATCCGCGACGTCAACCCAGGCATCGACATGCCACGCCAGCTGTTGCGCCAGCGTCAGAAAGTTGTCCGCCGCCTGTACCGGCAACACCACACAAAATCGCCCGACTGACGTCAGCAACCGGCTGGCGCAATCCAGCAACGTCTGATGAGTCAGCGTGGCGGTATAACGCGCCTGCGCACGCTGGGCTGAGGCACAGTCGACGCCGGGGGTAAAATAAGGCGGATTACTGACAATCAGTGAATAGCGCGATGCGGCAGTACGGGCATACGCAAGAATATCGGTCTGATGAATCCGTATACTCTCGGCCCAGGGCGACGCCGCCGCATTGTCTGCCGCCTGCCCGCTGGCGGCGGCGTCCAGCTCTACCCCATCCACCGGAACTCGCCCACCGCTGCGTTGCGCCAGCATCAGCGCAATCAGACCGGAGCCGCAGCCGATATCCAGAATCCGCGACTCTTCCCGCAACGGCGCCCACGCCCCCAGCAGCACGCCATCAGTGCCGACTTTCATCGCACAGCGGTCGTGCGCCACAAAAAATTGTTTGAAGGTAAAACCACCCGCGCGCAACGCTGGTGTATGCTGCAAAGACGTCATTGTTGTGCCATTTATTGCTGAACCGGGGTTAGCATAGGAGAAACGCCAGCCCGGGAAAAGTGGTCGAGGCCGCTTAAACAGATGAACAACCCCGCCAATGCGTCTATAATCAGCGCCCCGAACAGAGGTAGACCATGACTGCGACCAATTTTTCCGAGTTTGATCTTGACGATAGCCTGCTTGACGCCCTGCGCGACATGGGCTTCAGCCGCCCGACCGCCATTCAGGCCGAGGCTATTCCCCCGGCTATGGAAGGACGGGACGTACTGGGCTCTGCGCCGACCGGAACCGGTAAAACCGCGGCGTATCTGCTGCCGGTATTGCAGCATCTGCTGGATTTTCCGCGTAAAAAATCCGGCCCGCCGCGTATCCTGATACTGACCCCGACCCGGGAGCTGGCGATGCAGGTGGCGGATCAGGCTCGGGCGCTGGCCGCCCACACGCATCTGGACATTGCCACCATCACCGGCGGCGTGGCCTACATGAATCACGCCGAAGTGTTCAGCGAGAATCAGGATGTGGTGGTCGCCACCACTGGTCGCCTGTTGCAATACATCAAAGAAGAGAATTTTGACTGCCGCGCGGTGGAAACCCTGATTCTGGATGAAGCCGACCGCATGCTGGACATGGGCTTCGCTCAGGATATCGAGCATATCGCCGGAGAAACCCGCTGGCGCAAGCAGACCATGCTGTTCTCCGCCACGCTGGAAGGCGACGCCATTCAGGATTTCGCCGAGCGTCTGCTGAACGACCCGATCGAAGTGGAAGCCGAACCGTCACGACGCGAACGCAAAAAAATCCTGCAGTGGTACTACCGCGCCGACGATGTTCAGCACAAAACCGCCCTGCTGAGTCACCTGCTCAAGCAGCCGGACGTAACCCGTTCGATCGTGTTCGTGCGTAAGCGCGAGCGAGTGCATGAACTGGTGGACTGGCTGCGGGCGGCGGGCATCGAGTCCTGCTATCTGGAAGGGGAAATGGTGCAGGCCAAACGCAACGAAGCCATCAAACGGTTGAGCGAAGGTCGGGTAAAAGTGTTGGTCGCCACCGACGTCGCCGCCCGCGGGCTGGATATTCAGGACGTCAGCCACGTGTTCAACTTTGATTTGCCGCGTACCTCAGACGTTTACCTGCATCGCATCGGACGTACCGGCCGCGCCGGTCGTAAAGGTTGCGCCATCTCGCTGGTGGAGGCGCATGACTACCTGCTGCTGGAGAAGATCGGCCGTTATCTGAATGAGCCGCTAAAAGCGCGCGTGGTTGATGAACTGCGTCCAACTACCCGGGCACCGAGCCCCAAAACCACCGGCAAGCCGTCTAAAAAAGTGCTGGCCAAGCGCAAAGAGCTGAAGCAAAAAGAGAAAGAAAAACAGAAAGCGAAGGTCAAAGTGCGCCATCGCGATAGTAAAAATATCGGTAAACGCCGCCAGCCCAGCGCCCAAACGCCGGCGGAGCCGCAGAAAGAAAAACCGGCGGATAACAGCTGAATCAGGCCTGTTGATACGATGATCTGTTGATACAAAAAAGGGAGCCAACCGGCTCCCTTTTCATTATCGGTAAGAAGAACGTGCGTCCTAATGTCACAGCACGTTCCCTTCTTCAAAATCAATCCGCTCCACGCTATCAACCACAGCGACCGGAACTCACTCCCCAGAAAAAACAATGCCGGACACCTTAGGTGACCGGCATTAACCAGACCGTGGTCTTTTTTACCGACGAGCTTACAGGCTTTCGGTAAATGTACGGGTGATCACGTCGCGCTGCTGTTCCGGCGTCAGCGAGTTGAAACGCACCGCATAGCCGGACACACGGATGGTCAGCTGCGGGTATTTTTCCGGATGTTTAACCGCATCTTCCAGCGTTTCACGACGCAGCACGTTCACGTTAAGATGCTGACCGCCTTCGACACGCACTTCCGGTTTGATTTCCAGCGGCACTTCGCGATATTCGAACTGACCCAGATCGCTGACGGCAACGATCTGATCTTCGTTGAAATCGGATTTAGCGCACACGCAACGCGCCTGAGATTTCTCTTCATCCAGCAGCCAGAAAGAGTTAACCAGGGCATTGTTATTTGCTTTGGTGATTTGAATACCTGTAACCATTATTGCCTCCGTTAAGCGGCGTCTTATTGAACCGAATACAAAATCCACGGTTGGTAACAAATCGCCAACGGCATTAACGCCAGCGCAAAACCAACCGAATCTGGTTACCTGTATACCAGTCCTTTCCAGGTCACTCTTTGATATAAGTCAATTTTAACCGGGCATCATTTGGCATGAAATTTATAATCGTTTGTTTTATATCAATTTACATCAAAAACACGAATACAATTATTTTTGTAAATTTTAAAAAAAATCAGCAAAAGGCGATTCATCGCCTGCCAAAAGCGGTTAATGGTTTTCCCTGTTCAGCTTTGACGGTAAGCTTACCCATCAGGACTGACTAATCAGGCTGCGCTGTCGCCAGATGGCATTCAGGCGACGGCCCACTAGCGCATTAAACTCACTACCGTATTGAACAAAGAGCCTCCCATGACCACTTCCCTGACCTGGCACGACGTGCTGGCCCAAGAGAAAGAACTACCCTATTTCGTCAATACGTTGTCGTTCGTTCATCAGGAACGTACAGCCGGCAAGGTGATCTACCCGCCGCAGAAAGACGTCTTCAACGCCTTTCGTTTTACTGAATTCCACGATGTCAAAGTGGTGATCCTGGGGCAGGACCCGTATCACGGCCCGAATCAGGCGCATGGGCTGTCGTTTTCGGTTCGCCCAGGCGTGCCGGCGCCGCCGTCGCTGGTCAATATCTACAAAGAACTGGCTAACGATATCCCCGGATTTGAAATTCCGTCTCACGGCTTTTTGCAGAGCTGGGCGCAGCAAGGTGTGATGTTGCTCAATACCGTGCTGACGGTGGAAGCAGGAAAAGCGCATTCGCACGCCAATCTGGGTTGGGAAACCTTCACCGACAAGGTGATCGAAAAGCTGAACGCACACCGGGAAGGGATTGTATTCCTGCTGTGGGGATCGCACGCGCAAAGAAAAGGCAGCATTATTGATACGCAGCGGCATCATGTGTTGAAGGCGCCGCATCCCTCGCCATTATCTGCCCACCGCGGTTTTTTAGGGTGCCGCCATTTCTCCAGAACCAATCAGTTGCTGGAACAACAGGGCGATTCGCCGATCGACTGGACACCCCGTTTGCCGGAAAATACGTAATACGCCGCGTCATTGTCTTTGCTGGCCAGAGGCTTTTAGCTTGTCGGAGACAATGACCGTAAATTTAGCGCAAAATCGGGAAACGAAGGTCAGGAGTATGCGTTAAAGAAAAAATGAGAATACTTCGAAAGGAATTTGGTGGAGCTAAGCGGGATCGAACCGCTGACCTCTTGCATGCCATGCAAGCGCTCTCCCAGCTGAGCTATAGCCCCACACCAGATGATACTATCGAAAGCCAAATCTCTATGGGATGAAGATTTGGTGGAGCTAAGCGGGATCGAACCGCTGACCTCTTGCATGCCATGCAAGCGCTCTCCCAGCTGAGCTATAGCCCCGTATCGACACTGTATCGTGTGAACGGGTCGCATGATATGCAACGCCCCCAACCCTGTCAACGCCAAAATCCATTTATCCGATCAACCGCTGAAAAAGCCGTCAAAGTGCGGTGAGAATGGCAACGTACGGAAAAAAGCCGCGTACTTTCAGGCGTAAAAACCACCGCTAATCAAGCCTGTTTGAGATTAGCTTATGACAAAAAAGTTTTTCTTACTTTTCGCGAAAACCCCAACAATGCGTCACCCCCTTCTATTTGCTGGAGTTTTCCAAATATGAAAGATGCCACTATCGCCCTGCATCACGGTTTTAGCGCCGATCCGGTCACCAAAGCAGTAGCCGTACCCATCTATCAAAACGTCGCGTTTGAATTCGACAATGCGCAGCACGGCGCGGACCTGTTTAACCTCGACGTGCCGGGCAATATCTATACGCGGATAATGAATCCTACCAATGATGTGCTGGAACAACGTTTGGCGGCGCTGGAAGGGGGAATCGCAGCACTGGTGGTTTCCGCCGGCAGCGCCGCTATTACCTATGCGGTGCAGACGCTCACCCGACAAGGCGATAATATCGTGTCGACCCCGCAGCTGTATGGCGGTACTTACACGCTATTTGCCCATATGCTGCCAAGTTTCGGCGTAGAAGTCCGTTTTGCCAGCGATGACTCGCCCGAAGCTATCGCGCAACTGATCGATGACAAAACCCGGTTGGTCTACTGCGAGAGCATCGGCAATCCGGCCGGCAATATCGTCGACATCGAAGCGCTGGCGCATATCGCCCACCAGCATGGGGTACCGTTGGTAGTGGATAACACCGTGGCATCGCCGGTGCTATGCAAGCCGATCCAGTTCGGCGCGGACATCGTGGTGCATTCCATCACCAAGTATGTTGGCGGCCACGGCAACTCGCTGGGCGGCGCGATCGTGGACGCCGGTACATTCCCCTGGCAACAGTATCCGGAAAAATTCCCTGGACTGAATCGGCCTGAGCCGGCTTATCACGGCGTGGTCTATACCGAGACATTTGGTCCTGCCGCCTTCATAGCCCGAGCCCGTACCGTCCCGCTGCGCAATACCGGCTCGGCCCTGTCGCCGATGAACGCCTTTTTATTATTACAGGGGTTGGAAACGCTGCCATTGCGCATGGAGCGCCATGTGGAAAACGCCCGTAAGGTTGCGGAATACCTGCGTTCCCATCCTAAAGTAGCATGGGTTAGCTATGCCGGGCTGCCGGAACATCCGCACTACGCGCTGGCGCAGAAATACCTGGGTGGCACGCCATCCGCCATTCTGTCGTTCGGCCTGAAAGCCGGTTACGAAGCGGGCGTGCGGTTTTATGATGCCCTTGGGATCTTCAAGCGTCTGGTGAATATCGGCGATGCCAAATCGCTGGCCTGCCATCCGGCCTCGACGACTCACCGCCAGATGACGCCCGAAGAACAAGCCAAAGCCGGCGTCAAACCGGAAATGATTCGCCTGTCGGTCGGCATTGAAGCCATTGAGGATCTGCTGGACGATCTGGAGCAGGCGCTGAATGCCTGACATGCCAATACACCACCGAATCATCCAAGACAAAAAGCAAAAACCCTGGCAAGCCAGGGTTTTCGTTAACAACAGCATCGTTCGAAGCGATTATTGCTGGGCTTCACGCTCGCTGATAAACGCCAGCGCCCGCTCGATGCGCGTCAGCGTACGCGACTGACCAATGGCATGCACCGTCACATCAACGCCCGGAGACTGGCCGGCGCCGGTTACCGCCACGCGCAACGGCATCCCGACTTTCCCCATCCCTTGCTGCAGCTCGTCAGCCGTGCCCTGAATGGCATGGTGGATATTTTCCGGCGTCCAGTCGGTGATGGCCGCCAGCTTGTCGCGCACCAGTTCCAGCGGTTGACGCGCTACCGGACGTAGGTGTTTCTTCGCCGCATCGGCGTCAAACTCGGCGAACTCTTCATAGAAGTAACGGCAGGACTCGGCGATTTCCTTCAGCGTCTTGCAACGTTCACCCAGCAACGTCACCAGTTCGCTCAATTGCGGGCCGGTACGGGTGTCGATGCCCGCCTGTTCGATATGCCAGGACAAATGGGTCGCCACATATTCCGGCGGCAGGTGATTAATATAGTGGTGGTTCAGCCACTGCAGCTTCTCAGTATTGAACGCACTGGCGGATTTGCTGACGGCATCCAGCGAGAACCGCTGTTTCATCTCATCAATAGAGAAGATTTCCTGATCGCCGTGAGCCCAGCCCAGACGCACCAGATAGTTGAGCAGCGCTTCCGGCAGGTAGCCGTCGTCGCGATACTGCATCACCCCCACCGCGCCGTGGCGCTTGGACAGTTTCTTGCCGTCATCGCCCAGGATCATGGAAACGTGCGCGTATTCCGGCACCGGCGCGCCCAGCGCTTTAAGAATATTGATCTGCCGCGGCGTGTTGTTGATATGGTCTTCACCGCGAATAACGTGGGTGATGCCCATATCCCAGTCATCGATCACCACACAGAAGTTATAGGTCGGCGAGCCGTCGGTACGACGGATGATCAGGTCATCCAGTTCAAGGTTGCTGAATTCGATAGGACCACGAATGCGATCATCAAAGACAACCGAACCGTCTTGCGGGTTACGGAAACGCACCACATGCGGTTCATCATCCGCGTGATGTTCGTGGGAGTCGCGGCAACGGCCGTCATAACGCGGCTTATCGCCGTCAGCCATCTGTTGCTCGCGTAGGGCTTCCAGACGTTCTTTGGAACAATAGCATTTATACGCCGTGCCATTTTCCAGCATCTGGTCGATAACCGCGTTATAGCGGTCAAAACGTTTGGTCTGATAGTACGGGCCTTCATCCCAGTCCAGATTCAACCAGTTCATGCCATCCATAATGGCGTCAATCGCCTCTTTGGTCGAACGCTCCAGATCGGTATCTTCAATACGCAGAACAAACTCGCCGCCGTGATGACGGGCAAACAACCAGGAATACAGTGCGGTACGGGCACCGCCAACGTGAAGATAACCAGTCGGGCTGGGCGCAAAGCGGGTTTTGATTTTCATTGGGATTACGGCCTTCATTAGACAGCAACGGTCGGTCAACACCAACCAGGATTCCGGACTGTGCCCCGCCATCAAGGGTGAGCGCTGTCAGCGCGCGACACAGCCTGCTTAAAGTGGGCAATATTCTATCACTCCACCCCGATTCCTCAACGCTATAACCACGTCGCCCCAAGGCTAACTCCGGTAAAATGCGCAGGGATTCAACGATAACGCCCATAAATACGGCATATCGACTAATTTTACAACGAACGACTATTTTCGTTTTAAAAAGCGTTGACTCATATTCAAGTATCCCTATAATGCGACTCCACACAGCGGGGGTGATTAGCTCAGCTGGGAGAGCACCTCCCTTACAAGGAGGGGGTCGGCGGTTCGATCCCGTCATCACCCACCACTCTTTAGAGTGCCGCGCTGTGTAAAGTAAGAAGAATTGAGATTGGGTGATTAGCTCAGCTGGGAGAGCACCTCCCTTACAAGGAGGGGGTCGGCGGTTCGATCCCGTCATCACCCACCATTCTCATACCAGCGGTCTTCTTATGACAATGAAGTACAGAAGTGGGTGATTAGCTCAGCTGGGAGAGCACCTCCCTTACAAGGAGGGGGTCGGCGGTTCGATCCCGTCATCACCCACCACTTCTGCGGGTCGTTAGCTCAGTCGGTAGAGCAGTTGACTTTTAATCAATTGGTCGCAGGTTCGAATCCTGCACGACCCACCAATTACCTCGACCAGTCCGGTCATTTTCCTCAAGAATCATGAAAACCACGTGCGCTACCGCGCAGGGTAATTCCTATTTCTCGTGCCGTTTTCTTTTAATTTCTGTTTCGATCACCTTCAGATTGTCCTCTCGCTACGAATAGCGCACTTTATCGCCACCCTCGTTCAAACACCCGCCAGGCCTTATCCGCTCTCGCAATGTTCAAAAAATCACCACGCATCACGCAAAATTTTTGATAAGGAACGTCAAATGTATTGGTTTTTTATTCCGTCGCCAAAAGACGACACTAGCATCGTAATAAAACGCATTCTTATAAGGGTAAGACGATGATAGCCAAAGCCAATAAATTCTTTACCGGTTTAACCGACCATCCGGACGGCGGCAAACTGTTGCTGCGTTTGACCGTCGGTATTCTGCTGCTGTTTCACGGCGTCGCCAAAATCGAAAACGGCGTGGGTTGGATCGCCGGCATGCTGGCGCAGCACGGTCTGCCCGGCTTTATCGCCTACGGCGCCTACATCGGCGAAGTACTCGCCCCCATCATGATTGTTTTGGGCGTATTGACCCGTATCTCTGCGGCCGTGGTGGCGTTTAACCTGCTGGTCGCGACATTGCTGGTCACTATGGGCAAATTATTCACCATCACCAATGTGGGCGCATGGGGGCTGGAAGGGGAAGCGTTCTACTTCCTGTGCAGTCTGGTGATTATGCTGGTGGGCAGCGGCCGTTACTCCGTGGTTTCTAACGAAGACTACCGTTAATCTCCGTATGCTCTTGAAAAAAACGCCCTTGCGGGCGTTTTTTTATGGTCAGATTTCCCAGTCGTGGTTATAGCGTTTTGGCTTGAACTGTACGACATCGCCGCGGTGCAACCCGGCCAGCACCTCGTCATCATGCGCCACTTCCGCTTCAATCAATTCATTGTTGCCGTCAACCTTCAGCACCAGCCGCGTCAGCGCGCCCAGCGGACGGATATCCTTGACCACCACCGGCTGGAAGTCAGCCTGCGTCTGCTTCGACAACGCCACCTCGTGCGGACGGAACTGAATCGTCTGATCATGACCAGCCAGTTTCAATCGGTTGCTGTCACCCAGGAAGTTGTAGACAAACTCGGTAGCCGGGCGGTTATACACCTCATCAGGCGTGCCAATCTGCTCGATGACGCCCTTGTTCATCAACACGATGCGGTCCGCCACCTCCATCGCTTCTTCCTGATCATGGGTGACAAACACCGATGTCAGGTTAATTTCTTCATGCAGACGCGACAGCCAGCGGCGCAGCTCTTTACGTACCTTGGCGTCCAGCGCGCCGAACGGCTCGTCCAGCAATAAAATACGCGGCTCCACAATCAGCGCTCGCGCCAGGGCGATACGCTGGCGCTGACCGCCGGATAACTGCTCCGGGTAGCGATCCGCCAGCCATTCCAGTTGCACCATATTCAGCAGTTCGCGCACCTTGCTTTCGATATCCCGCTTTGACGGCCGTATCGCTTTCGGTTTCATGCGCAGCCCAAACGCCACGTTATCGAACACCGTCATATGCCGGAACAGTGCATAGTGCTGGAAAACAAAGCCGACATGACGATCGCGCACATCGTGTCCCGACACATCTTCGCCGTGGAACACAATGCTGCCGCTATCCGGCGTTTCCAGGCCGGCGATAATGCGCAACAGCGTGGTTTTGCCGCAACCGGACGGCCCCAGCAGCGCCACCAGTTCGCCGCTCTGGATCGATAAATTGATCTGATTGAGGGCCCGGAACTGACCAAACTGTTTGTTAACGTTGTGAACCTCAATGCTCATTACCGGTCAGCTCCTGTTGTTTCTCTTGTTGTTTCGACAAATGCGCTTCGCTCCACTGGCGCAGCAACAGCACCACCAGCGACATCACCAGCAGCAGAATCGCCACGCTGAACGCAGCGACGATGTTGTATTCGTTGTAAAGAATCTCGATATGCAGCGGCAAGGTATTGGTCAGGCCGCGAATATGACCGGACACCACCGACACGGCGCCAAACTCGCCCATCGCGCGGGCGGTACACAGCACTACGCCGTAAATCAGCGCCCATTTCACATTCGGCAATGTGATGTACCAGAACATCTGCCAGCCGTTCGCGCCCAGCAGTCTGGCTGCCTCCTCTTCCTGACTGCCCTGCTGCTCCATCAGCGGAATCAGCTCGCGCGCTACATACGGCAGGGTGACAAACATGGTCGCCAGCACGATGCCGGGCACCGCATAGACGATTTCCAGATTATGTTCGGTCAGGAACGGATACAGCTTGCTCTGGGCGCCAAACAGCAGCACATACATCAGGCCGGTTACCACCGGCGACACGGAAAACGGCAAGTCCAGCAGTGCCAGCAGCAGCGATTTGCCGCGGAATTCGAACTTGGTGACGCTCCAGGCGATCGCCAACCCGAATACCATATTCAGCGGCACTGAAATGACCGTCGCCAGCAGCGTCAGCTTGAGCGCGGACACCGCATCCGGTTCGGTGATCGCATGCCAGAACGCGCCGATACCGTTATGCAATCCCTGGGTTACCACCATGATCAGCGGCAATACCAGAATCAGTAAAAACACCGCCCACGCCAGCGTGGTGAGCACATAAAAGGTAACAGGGCGCCTGACGGAGGACGGACGCACCGTCACAGGCGTAGAAATACTGTGATCCATGCTCATCCTTTATAATTTCGGTTGAATGCGCCGTTGCAGCAGGTTAATCAGCAACAGCATGATGAAAGAGACAACCAGCATGAACACGCCGATACCGGTCGCGCCCTTGTAATCGTACTGGTCCAGTTTGGAAACAATCAGCAGCGGCAGGATTTCCGTCTTGAACGGAATATTGCCGGCAATAAACACCACCGAGCCATACTCCCCCACGCCGCGAGCGAATGCCAGCGCGAAACCGGTAAGCCAGGCGGGCAGAATCGCCGGCAGCAGGACATGGCGGAAGGTCTGCCACGGGTTGGCGCCCAGACAGGCGGAAGCCTCTTCCACTTCTTTGGGAATATCGGCCAACACCGGCTGCAGCGTGCGCACCACAAACGGTAGCGTGACGAAAATCAGCGCCAGCGTGATGCCAATCCCCGTGTAGGCGATACGAAAAGGAAACAGCGAGCCGATCAGCCCATTCGGCGCATACAGCGACGTTAGCGCAATCCCCGCCACGGCGGTAGGCAAGGCAAACGGCATATCGATCATCGCATCGATAATCTTCCTGCCGGGAAAGGTATAACGCACCAGCACCCAGGCCAGCAACGTCCCCAGAACGCCGTTGATGAATGCCGCCGTCAGCGCGGAACCAAAGGATAATTGCAGGGAAAACAGCACCTGGCGACTGGTGATCAGTTCCCAGAACTGGGTCAGCGTCAACTGACTGGCGTACAGAAACATGGCCGCCAGCGGGATCAGGACAAGCAGCCCCAGATAGCTAAGGCTAAAGCCCAGAGTCAGACCAAAACCGGGAATGACCGGTGAAATACGTCGCGACATAACAAGCCTTTCAATGATGAAACACGGATTGCCGACTCAGACAACCAACGTGGCAAAACCGCCCCGATGGGGGCGGTTTTAACGCTCAGAATACAACTTATTTATTAATCTGTTTGAAGATAGCGTCGAACACCCCGCCATCATCGAAGAATTTAGGCTGCGCGCTTTTCCAGCCGCCGAACTCTTCATCGATCGTCACCAGTTTCACCGGCGCAAACTGAGACTTAAATTCCTCAGCGATTTTGGCGTTGCGCGGGCGATAGAAGTTTTGTGCGATGATACGCTGCCCTTCGTCGCTGTAGAGGTAGTTCAGATAAGCTTCCGCCTGTTTACGCGTCCCCTTGCGCTCAACCACTTTGTCGACCACCGCTACCGGCGGCTCCGCCAGAATGGACAGAGACGGCGTGACGATTTCCAGTTGGTCGCCGCCCTGCTCTTTCAGCGACAGATACGCCTCGTTTTCCCAGGCAATCAGCACATCGCCCAGTTGGCGCTGGACAAAGCTGATGGTTGCGCCACGCGCGCCGGTGTCCAGCACTGGCGCATGCTTGTAGAGTTCGGTCACGAATTTCTGCGCGCTTTCATCGGTTCCGCCCGGCAGATGCTTGGCATAAGCCCAGGCCGCCAGGAAGTTCCAGCGGGCGCCGCCGGAGGTTTTCGGGTTCGGCGTGATGACCTGCACGTCAGGTTTAATCAGGTCGTCCCAATCCTTGATATGTTTCGGGTTGCCTTTGCGTACCAGAAATACAATGGTGGAGGTATAAGGCGTGCTGTTGTCCGGCAGACGCGCCTGCCATTTAGGGTCGATCAGCGGCTGATTGAGATTGAGCGCATCGATATCGCCCGCCAGCGCCAGCGTCACAACATCCGCCTGCAGCCCGTCGATCACGGAGCGAGCCTGCTTGCCTGAACCGCCGTGGGAGTTTTTGACGGAAATCGTTTCGCCGGTGGTTTCTTTCCAGTGTTTGATAAACGCCGCGTTATATTGCTGGTAAAATTCGCGGGTTGGATCGTAAGACACATTCAGCAGTTCCGTGGCAGCCGAAGCCATACCCGAAAATAACAACGCGGCAGTAGCCAGCGACCATCCCAAACGACGCATTGACATTATTATTACTCCCCTCAAAGTCTGCCCGTTGCCTGCGCGAGCGTTCAAAAGAGCCCCAGAGTCCGGCGGCCTGTCATCATGCAACCGGAACAGCGGCTAAACGACGCAACTGTATCCGGTTTTATCTATGGAAGGGACAATAGTGGATAAGGCGGGAGGGAAAAAATACTGTTTCGAGATAATTTATGCTCTCGGGTTATATTATTGGCGGCTTAACAGTGCATTTGAATCTAAGGTAAGCGGCAGGCCAACCGCCCGCCGCTTCTCGTCGTCATCGACACGAGCATTACTGCTCTTCATCCAGTTGCAGCGCGACATACAGCAACAGCCGATCGTCAAAGTTGCCCAGATCCAGTCCGGTCAGTTCGGATATACGGTTTAACCGGTATTCCAGCGTATTGCGATGTACAAACAGCGCCTTGGCGGTCGCTCCCGGCTGCACATTGTTGCGAAACCAGGCGTTAAGGGTACGGCGCAACAGGCCATTGCTGTCCATCGCCTTCAGCCTGGCCAGCGGACGCACCAGTTCGTTGGCCTGCCAGCCGCCGCGCAGACTATCAAGCAGCACCGGCAGCATCAGATCCTGATAGAAGTAACTGCGCTGCGCCGGCATTCGCTGTTTGCCGACGCTCATGGTGGTTCGGGCGGTACGATAGGAACGCGCGATACTGCCGGGACCGGTGAAATAGTTGCCCAGCGCCACCCGCACCCGTAACCGGCTGCTCTCTTCCATACGCGACAACAGCGTGTCGACGCGGCGACGATGCTCTTCCGCATCCCAACGGCCGTGGTTGTTCAGCGCTGGTTTCAGCACCACCATCTCCGTCAGCGAGACAATCGCAATCAGATTGTTGCGCTCCGGCGTCGTCAGCAACGTCTGCAATTGCTGTAATTCGGCCATCGCGCTGTCCACCCCTAGCTGACCGCTATCGACCTCCACTACCGCCGCCACACGCGGCTGATTGAGGTCGATGCCGAGGCGCTGCGCCCATTCCATCAGCGCCGGCGACAGATCATCGGTACGGATCAGGTTCAGCACCAGTTCTTCCCGCAAACGGCTGTCCTGCGCCAGCATGTGCAGCAATCGCGCCTGCTCCAGCATCATCTCGGCCGTCATGCACACCAGTTCGCCGTACTGGCGCAACTGACCAGGGTTGCCGGTCAGGCCAATCACGCCGACGATTTCGCCGTCGATTTTCAGCGGCAGGTTGATGCCCGGCCGGACGCCGTGCAGATGCCGCGCCACCGCGTCATCAATATCCACCACCCGTCCCTGCGACAGCACCAGCAGCGCGCCTTCATGCAATTCCCCAATACGCTCCCGATCGCCGCTGCCGATAATCCGCCCACGCGCGTCCATCACATTGATATTACTATCAATGATTTTCATGGTGCGCGCGACGATCTCCTGTGCCAGTTTGTTATTCAGGTGGTATGACGCCATTTCAACCTCAAGGGATAGAGACAACCGCACCAGCATAGCGCCGGGTATCACGTCATACATTGTGCAAATGAACAAAAACCGGGGAATCACACAGAATCTGTGGAAGAACTCACAAAACAGGCGGGAAATGGCATGACCGGATGTCGAAGCGCCCGGTCATGCCCATAGTCAGGTTATTGAATCAACAGGTAGAGATCGCTGTTGCCGCGTCGAATGCTCAGCGCCAGCACCGGAGGTTTACTGTCGATGATTTTGCGCAGCTCGCCAATATTTTCTACCGGCTGCTGGTTCACGCCGAGAATGACGTCATCAGGCTTCAGGCCGATTTTCGCCGCCGCGGAATCCAGTTTCACCTTATCAACCTTGATGCCCTTCTGACCGTTGATCTGGGTATTGCTCAACTCAGCCCCTTCGATCGCGGAATTCAGGTTGCCGGACGACACCTGCGATTGCGTGCTCTGTTGCAGGGTCACCTCCACCGTCACCGGTTTCCCTTCACGAATCAGCCCCAGCGCCAGTTTGCTGCCCACCGGCAGCGACCCAATCTGGGCACGCAGGGCGGAGAAGCTACTGATAGGCTTGCCGTTCATCGACACAATCACATCGCCGGCCTTGATACCGGCTCTGGCGGCGGCGGAATCCGGCTGCACCTGGCTAACGAACGCCCCGCGCTGGGCATCCACTTTCATGGCTTTAGCGATATCGGAATTCAGCTCAGTGCCCAAAATCCCCAGTTCGCCGCGTTTGACCTCACCGTATTCGACAATCTGGCTGACCAGGTTTTTCACGATATTACTGGGAATGGCGAAACCGATGCCGATGTTGCCGCCGCCCGGCGCGAGGATCGCGGTATTCAGGCCAATCAGTTCGCCATTCAGGTTGACCAGCGCGCCGCCGGAGTTACCGCGGTTGATGGCGGCGTCGGTCTGGATAAAGTCTTCATAGTTTTCAATATTCAACCCGCTGCGACCCAGCGCGGAGATAATCCCGGAGGTAGCGGTTTCCCCCAGCCCATAAGGGTTGCCGATCGCCACCGCGTAATCCCCCACGCGGAGTTGATCGGAGTCCGCCATCTTAATTTCGGTCAGGTTACGGAAATCCTTCAATTGGATCAGCGCCACATCCGAGCGTGGATCCTTACCGATGACCTTGGCGTCGAACTTGCGGCCGTCACTGAGGCGAACCTGAATCTTGTCGGCGTTTTCTACTACGTGGTTGTTGGTCACCACATACCCTTTGGCCGCATTGATAACCACCCCGGCGCCCAGCGCCTGGAATGCCTGCTGCGGCGCGCCGTCCCCATCGCTCTCGTCATCGTCTCCTTCGCCCTGACACATCGGCGAAGACTGGAAAGGCGAGCCTTCCTGACAGAAGGGCGAGTTTTCGCCGAAGAAAGGCTGCATTTGCGGCGGTGCGCTGGCACCGCGGCTGGCGGTGGTATGTCCTTCAACAGAAATATTGACCACCGACGGCATCACCTTTTCCAGCATCGGCGCCAGGCTCGGCAACTGCGCGCCGGACGCAGACACCGATTCTGCGGCGGCGGCGGTACCCGGCAGCGTCCCCACGGCCATCGCCAGACTTAATGCCAGCGCGCTCAGCATCAACGATTTTCTTTTCATAGCGATATGTCTCACATTCAGTCAACGTGCAAACTCTGACGGCTACCTTCAGCGGTCAGGTGGAATGAAATCACTATGCGCAGCAGCGCACGCTCTGTGCAAGATGGTGAAGAGTAAGGAAATATTGACCGTATTTACAAAACATTCCCTCTCGTCAACCGCTCTCAATCCACCGCCATCAGCCGACGGTATTCATCGTAGGCGTATAAGTCGGTCATCCCGCTGATGTAATCGAGAATCAGCCGGGCGCGGTAGTAATACTCCCACACCTCCTGTTCGGCGTCGGCTAATGCCGACAAGGCGCAAGTCGCCTCGCGGTAGGCGTGGCAATGCTTACTGGAAAGCTTGTGGTACAACCGGGTTTCGATCGGATAGCGCTTGTGGGTATCGTCATTCACCAACTGGCAAAAATCGCGGTACGGCATGTTCAGCAACGGACTGTAGATCTCCAGCAAGCCGCTGATGATGCGATCGCCCTGCAGTTCCAGTTGTTCAACTTCGTGGTGATTAAAAACGAACTTTCTGGCGACATCTTTAAAGATCTTTAATAACCGCCCGTAGTCGTCCTTGTCCTCTTCCAGCAACGAACGGTTAAAGCTACCGTCATAAATCGCCGGCAGATGCTCGATAAAACGCCGCGTCACGTATCCCACCATCGTGTTGACCGTGTTCACGCGCAGTTTCATGAAAAACTGGTCACTCTCGCTACGCCCTTGCATATGCTGCCGCTCGGTGTACGCCCGTTCGATAGTACGGCTGAACACGTCCTTCTCCGCCCGCGCTCCCCAGGCGTCCTCCAGCCGCTCGTACAGTTGCTGGTAAGTCACGATCTTCTTCTCCACCGCATCTTCCAGATCGGCGATGCAATAAGAGATATCATCCGCCGCTTCCATAATGTAGGTCAGCGGATGACGGTGAAACTCGCCCATCCCCAGCTCGCTGCGCAGTTGCCGGACAAACGCCTCTTCCGACAGGTAAAACCCGGCTTTTTTCATCAGGTAGCTGTAATCGGGCGGGATGGGCTGCGCCCAATAGGCGGGTTTGGTGTATTTCAAAATGCAGCCGACCTGGGCATAGGTCAGATTAAGCTTGAGCAGCGAATGCACTAATCGGATCGCCTGGGCATTGCCTTCGAAATTGCTCAGATCATGGCGGATACGGCTACGCAGCGCGTTCAGTTCCGCGTCTCCCTCGTCATCCAGCCGCAGGCAGGCCACCTGACAGGGATCTTCGCTGGCGCCCGGCGGTTTACCTTCCGGCTCCAGCCGCTGACTGAACCAGTTATTGATCGCCGCCTCGCCGAAATGCCCGAACGGCGGATTGCCGATGTCATGCATCAGGCAGGCCATTTCGATCAGACTTTCAAACGGCGTTTCCAGCGTTGCCAGCCCCAGCGCGCCCAATTGCCCGTTTTTGCGCAGTTGCCCGAGGATTTCCTTGGCGATATAGCGCCCGACCTGCTGCACCTCCATCGAGTGCGTCAGACGGGAACGTACGGCGGCGTTGCGCTCCAACGGGAAAACCTGGGTTTTTTGCTGTAGCCGACGGATGGCGGCGGAATTGATGATACGCCCGCGGTCGCTTTCGAACTCCCTCTCGATGGCGTAGGCATCTTTTTTGTCTTTCGGTTTACTGAAAGGCCGCTGAAAACTGATTTTCTTCGAAAAATCGATATCAGACATACTGCTCTCCATGTAATGCCCTGATTAGGCGGTGCCCCGCGCCTGAACGTCGTACCGCGGGCGTTGATGCCAACAGGCGGGGCGCCAACTCAGTCATAGCACGTCCCCGGCGGGGGCACAATCGCTGCACGGCCTAAGCCGTGATAGACTAGAAACTGTTGACAAACAGCCGGGTGGTTTGGCGGACGGGGATATCTGTCTGAATCAGTGAATGATTTCATGCGGGATAAACGGTGTCATTAATTAAGGTGTTTGTCAGCAATCTGCCAGACGGCATATTTTTGTTATTTCGGACAAATCGGTGGGGAACCCTATGAAAGTTGGCATTATTGGCGCAATGGAACAAGAAGTGACGCTGTTGAGAGAACAGATCCAGAACCGCCAGACCTTCCAGCGCGCTGGCTGCGAGATCTACAGCGGCCAGTTGCACGGCGTGGAGATCGCGCTGCTGAAATCCGGCATCGGCAAAGTATCGGCCGCGCTGGGCACCACGCTGCTGCTGGAACACTGCCAGCCGGACGTGGTGATCAATACCGGTTCCGCCGGCGGTCTGGCGTCCTCACTCAAGGTGGGCGATATCGTGGTGTCCGACGAAGTGCGCTACCACGACGCCGATGTTACCGCATTTGGCTACGAACCTGGCCAGATGGCGGGTTGCCCGGCCGCGTTTACCGCCGATGAAAAACTGATCGCGCTGGCGCAGGGCGCCATCGGCCAGTTGCAGTTGAACGCCGTTCGCGGGCTGGTGGTGAGCGGCGACGCCTTTATCAACGGTAAAGAGCCGCTGGCGCGTATCCGTCAGACCTTCCCGCAGGCGATCGCTGTGGAAATGGAGGCCACCGCCATCGGCCACGTCTGCCATCAGTTTGGCGTACCGTTTGTGGTCGTGCGCGCCATTTCCGACGTGGCGGATCAGGAATCGCACCTCAGCTTTGACGAATTCCTGGCGACCGCCGCCAAACAATCCACCCGCATGGTGGAAACCATGCTGCAGTCACTGGCGCAACAGCGCTAATCCATCCCAAACCGGGGTCACGGCCCCGGTAGCTTAACGGGAGACGCTTTTTGAAGCCCTGGTATTTTCACGCTCTGTGCTGTCTGGCGCTGCTGTGGCTCGTCCCCTGTCGGGCGGAGCCGGTGGCGCAGCGCGTCGTCAGTCTGGCGCCGCACGCTACCGAAATGGCGTTTGCCGCCGGGATGGGCGAGCGGCTGGTGGGCGTCAGCGCCTGGTCCAACTATCCGCCCGAAGCCGGGCGCATCGAACAGGTCGCCAACTGGCAGGGCATCAATCTGGAACGTATTCTGGCGCTGAAACCGGATCTGGTGCTGGCCTGGCGAGAGGGCAACGCCCAGCGGCCGCTGGAGCAACTGGCGTCATTCGGCATCCGCATCCTGTACCTCGATCCGGCCACGCTCGACGACATTCCGCGCCAGTTGGAGATGCTGGCGCAGTACAGCCCGCATCCGGAACAGGCGCGGGAAGCGGCGCAGCGATTCCGCCAGCAGCAACAGACGCTGGCGCAGCAGTACGGGCAGAGCACGCCGGTGCGGGTGTTCCTGCAATTCGGCAGTCAGCCGCTATTTACCTCATCGCGGGCGACGCTGCAAAGCCAGGTGGTCAGCCTGTGCGGCGGCGACAACGTATTCGCCGACAGCCCAATGCCCTGGCCGCAGGTGAGCCGCGAGCAGGTTATCCGGCGTCAACCGCAGGTCATCGTCATCAGCGGGCCGCCCGGCGCGGCGGAGCAGGTTACGGCATTCTGGCGACCGCAACTGAACCCCGCGGTGATCGCAGTCAACGAAGACTGGTTTAGCCGCACCGGCCCGCGGTTGATGCTCGCCGCAGAGCAACTGTGCCGGCAATTCGCCGCATGGCGGCGCTGACGCGCTGTCGGCTACGCATAAAAAAACCCGTGCGCCGGTCAGGCCACGGGTTTTTCTTAACGCCAAATGCCGTCAGATGCTGAAAGAGGAACCGCAGCCGCAGGTGGTTTTCGCGTTCGGGTTGGTCACCACAAAGCGGGAGCCCTCCAGCCCTTCAGTGTAATCCACCGAACCGCCGATCAGATATTGCAGGCTCATCGGGTCGACCACCAGGGATACCCCTTGCTTTTCAATGGTCATATCACCGTCGTTAACCTGATCGTCAAAGGTAAAACCGTACTGGAAGCCGCTACAGCCGCCGCCAGTGATGTAAACCCGAAGTTTCAGTTCCGGATTATCTTCATCAGCAATCAGGAGTTTCACCTTGTTAGCCGCCGCATCCGTAAACTGCAGGGGCAGTGCTACATCATCGCTCATTTTTTTACTCCCAATTCAATACCGGGCGGTATTCAACAGCCCTCGTTATCGTTTTATTATCCAACAGCACCCGGCAACGTTCAAGATTTGATACCGACGTTCGGCGCGACGACGGAGGCTTCCTGCTGCGCCTGACGTGCCAACGTGCGCGCCAGAATACAGGAATAGAGCGGCTTGCCGCCGAGAAACTGCGCCACCAGCGTAGCACCGAGGCAGGTGATGATCATGGGCAAAATCAGTTGGTAGTTATCGGTCATCTCCAGTACCAGTACGATGCCGGTCAACGGCGCGCGGACAGACGCGGCGAACAGCGCCCCCATGCCCGCTACGGCAAACGTACCTGCCCCCAATTCCCAGGCAGGAAACACATGCGCACACACCATGCCGAACGCCGCGCCCAGCAACGTGCCCAGCGACAGCATCGGTGCAAAGATGCCGCCCGGCGCGCCTGAGCAGAAGCAGAGCAACGTCATGCCCACCCGCGCCAGAAAAATCGTCAGCAACATCCCCACGCCATAGTGTTCCGCCGCCGCAATCGGGATCAGCGCAAAACCGCCGCCGGTCGCGTCGCTGAACGCCAGCGTCATCAGCCCGGACACACCGCCGGCCACCAGCCCGACCAGCAGAAAACGCGGCATTGAATGGCTGTGGAAACGCAGGAAACGCGCCTGCGCCCCCAGCACCAGCGCATTGAATAAGACCCCCACCGCGCCGAATAAAATACCCAGCAGCAAATACAGCCACAGCGTACCGACCGGCGCGGACGGCAGCCGGCCGACATCGATCACCGCCTGATCGCCCTCCAGCAAGCGATAAACCACACTGGCCATGATCACGCCGATAAACACCGCCTTGATGGAAATCAGGCTGTAACGAAACTGCGGGCGCATCTCCTCGATGATGAACAGAATCCCGGCCAGCGGCGCATTAAAGGCTGCCGATAATCCCGCCGCTGCGCCGGTCGCCAGCAGCGAATGGCGCATTTCCGTTTTCCGCCCTGGGAACAGATCGGCCACCATGCCGCCGATATTGCCGCCCAGTTGCACCGTCGGCCCTTCCCGCCCCAGCACCATGCCTGCGCCCAGCGTTCCCATACCGCCGAAGAATTTCACCGGTAACACCCGCCACCAGCGCACCGGGCGCAAATCTTCCAGCGCGCCTTCGATTTCCGGAATGCCGGAACCACCCGCCTCCGGCGCGAACCGCCGTACCAACCAGTAGCCGATCGCCGCCAGCAAGGCTGATATCAGGATACTCAGCGGCCACACCCAGTCGCTCGCCGACAAGGCCGACAGCGAAGTCAGTCGCCAATGTTGCACCACATTGACCGCCTGATTGAATCCCACGCCGACCAAACCAACCAGCGTGCCGGTCAGGGCAGCCATCATCAGGATATACACCGGTGTTTTGTCGCGGCGAACGAGTTGTCGGATAGCGGCGCTGCGTACCGCAGCCGGTAAAGAAAAGGAAGAAGGCATGACAGCAATATCAGGGTTAGCATGACGGACAAGGCGACCATTCTAGTCCCGTATCCGCCGCCTTGCCCAGCCTGAATCCCGGCCACTGCGGCCTAAAATGTGTCTGACGATTTCATAACGTGGGTCAGATCATTAGAATGGACGCCACTCGCTATGCAAATCCAATCAGGAAGCCGCAATGAATAAATCTGAAAGTCTGTATGCCGCCGCCCGTCAACTGATTCCCGGGGGAGTCAACTCGCCGGTGCGCGCATTTAACGGCGTAGGCGGCGTGCCGCTGTTCATCGAACGTGCGCAAGGCGCCAGACTCTACGACGCGGATGGCAAATCTTATATCGATTATGTCGGCTCCTGGGGGCCGATGATTCTGGGCCACAACCATCCCGCCATTCGTCAGGCGGTGATCGAGGCGGCTGAGCGCGGCCTGAGTTTTGGCGCGCCCACCGAAATGGAAGTCAATATGGCGCGGCTGGTCACGTCGCTGGTGCCGGGCATGGAGATGGTGCGCATGGTTAACTCCGGCACCGAAGCCACCATGAGCGCCATCCGTCTGGCGCGCGGGTTCACCGGCCGCGACAAAATCATCAAATTCGAGGGCTGCTATCACGGCCACGCCGACTGCCTGCTGGTGAAAGCAGGTTCCGGCGCGCTGACGCTGGGGCAACCCAATTCTCCCGGCGTACCGGCCGATTTCGCCCGCCATACACTGACCTGCACCTACAACGATCTGGCCTCGGTGCGCGCCGCGTTCGAACAATACCCGCAGGAGATCGCCGCGATTATCGTCGAACCGGTGGCCGGCAACATGAACTGCATTCCGCCGCTGCCGGATTTCCTGCCGGGGCTGCGTGCGCTGTGCGATGAATTCGGCGCGCTGCTGATCATCGATGAAGTGATGACCGGCTTTCGCGTGGCGCTGGGCGGCGCGCAGGCGTACTACGGCGTGCGCCCTGACCTCACCTGCCTCGGCAAGATTATCGGCGGCGGTATGCCGGTGGGCGCGTTTGGCGGCCGCCGCGACGTCATGGAAGCGCTGGCTCCGACCGGTCCGGTGTATCAGGCGGGTACGCTGTCCGGCAACCCGATTGCTATGGCCGCCGGTTTCGCCTGCCTGAGCGAAGTCGCCAAGCCCGGCGTCCACCAGAAACTGACCGAACTGACCACTCAACTGGCGGACGGCCTGCTGGCGGCGGCGAAAACGCAGCGGATCCCGCTGGTGGTGAACCATGTCGGCGCGATGTTCGGGATTTTCTTTACCGATGCCGATCGGGTGACCTGCTATCAGGATGTGGTGAAGTGTGATGTGGAACGGTTCAAACGTTTCTTCCACCTGATGCTGGAAGAAGGCGTCTATCTGGCGCCGTCGGCGTTCGAAGCGGGATTCATGTCGCTGGCGCACAGTCAGCAGGATATTGAGCACACCGTTGACGCCGCCCGTCGCAGCTTCGCCAAACTGTAAGCGCTATCTCCCTGTAAACGCTATCTCCCTGTGCCGGTGGGACCTTCCCCACCGGCTATTCCTTCCCGCTTTACCGTGCCTGACGGCGCAGCAGCCAGATAAAATAGGGCGCGCCAATGAAGGTCGCCAGTAAACCGGCAGGAATCTGATTTGGGAACAACAGCATCCGGCCGCACCAGTCGGCCAGCACCATTAAACCACCGCCGACCAGCGCCGAGCAGGCCAACTGCGGGATCACGCGATTGAACCCCAGCATGCGCGCCATGTGCGGCGCCATCAGCCCGACAAAACTCATCGGCCCCACCGTCATGGTCGCCACCGCCGTTAATACCGCGGCCAGCAACAGAATCAGCAAACGCACCGGCGTCACCGCTACCCCCAACGACCGGGTCGTGGTCACACCCAGCGGCAGCATGCGCAGCCAACGCTGACACAGCGGTACCACCAGCAACGCCAGCAGCGCCACCGCCACAGACGTCATCGCCTGCGCGCCGGTCACCTGATAGGTCGAGCCGGACAGCCAGGTCAGCAGGCTTCCGCCGCGGGGATCGCCGCTGGCCAGCAGCAGGCTGATCAACGTGGTAAACGCGGTGCCCAGCGCAATCCCTACCAGCAGCATGCGTTGCGTCGAAAAACCGCCGCGCCCGGCCACCATCATGATCAGCAGCAGCGTGACCGCCGCCCCGAACGTACCGGCCGGCAGCATCCAGTCCGTGACGTTGCCCGTCACCAGAAACAGCAATGCCACCACGCCAAACGCCGCGCCGGCGCTGATCCCCAGCACTTCCGGACTGCCCATCGGGTTACCGGTTAAACGCTGAATCAGGCTACCGGCCATCGCCAGCATCACACCCGCGGTCAGCGCCGCCGTCACCCGCGGCCAGCGCCAGGGCAACAGCGCCGAGAACTCCTGGCCGCTCGCCCAGTACCAACCGGCGGGTTCGCGCCCCAGAGACAGCGCCACCGCTACCACCGCCAGCAGCAAAACCAGCCCCGCCAACCACCATCCGCCCCAGTTGGCGCGTTCGGTCAGCGCTTTCTGCCCGTCCTGCAGCACCGGCGGCGCGGTAGAGCGCAAACGCGGCAGCAGCCACAACAACAATGGCGCGCCAATCAACGCAGTGGCGGCGCCGGTCGGCACCTCACGCCAGACGCCCGCCAGCCACAGTAAGATCTGATCGGTCAGTGTCAGCAGCAACGCGCCCAATAACGGCGACAGCCACAGACGTTGCCCCAATCGGCGCGCGCCCAGCATTTTCGCCATCAGCGGCGCAAACAGGCCGATAAACCCGATGATGCCGGCGGCGTTGACCCACTGCGCGCTGAGGAAAATCGCCAGCAATAATGTGCCGACGCGAGCTACTGACAGGCTCAGCCCCAGATTGCGGGCAACGCCGTCATCCAGCCCCAGCAACGTCAGCGGACGCGCCAGCAATAGCGTCAACACGACACCGACGACCAGCACCGGCAGCACCCGCATTACGCTCTGCCAGTCTTGCTGATTGAGCGAACCGCTGCTCCACAGAAACAGGTTGGTCAATTGCTCGTAGTGAAACAGCGCCAGCAGTTGCGTGACGGCGCTGCAATACAAACTCAGCACCAGCCCGGCCAGAATCAACGTGACCGGCGACAGGCGCTTGCCCCAGGCTACGCCAAACACCAGCGCGCCCACCAGCAACGCGCCCGCCATCGCCGCCAGTTGCGACGTCAGCCAGCCGCCGGGCAACGCCCACAGCGTCGCCGCCGTCAGCCCCAACTGCGCGCCGCTCGCCACCCCGAGCGTTGACGGCTCGGCCAGCGGATTACGCAACACCTGCTGAAACAACACGCCCACCAGCCCCAGCCCGGCGCCGATCAGCAACGCCAGCGTCAGACGCGGCAGCAGGCTGTAATGGAACAGCAACTGACGCAGATCGGCGACATCGGGCGACAGCGCGCCCTGCCGCCATAGCGCCAGCGGCAACTGCTGACGCAGATTATAGAACGCCATCAGGATAGCCAGCAGCGACAGCGCCGCCACTACCCCCGCCAGCAAACCGGACTTCGACGCACGCGTTGGCATATTCACGGCATTCTCCACGGTCATGTCAGCCGCTCCATCGCCCCGTCCAGCAGACGGCAGAAACGCATCGCCGACAGGGTGGCGCCATACAGCCAGACAGCCTCGGCACGCTGCCAACGCTGGTCACGAACAAACGGCAGCGACTGCCAGACAGGATTAGCGCTGACCCGCGACATCAACCCATCGTTGCCATGTTCGAAGCAAATGGCATTGGCATGACCGACTGACGCCAGTTGTTCCATGCCAATCACAGTACTGCCCCAGAAATTGGTACTGCCCTGCCAGGCGTTTTCAATGCCAAGCTGATCCAGCACGTCCTGAAACAGGCTGTTTTTTCCCACCACCAGCACATGACGCTCATCCAGCACCGAAAACAGCAACAGCGGACGGCGGGTATAGGGCTGCAATCTGACGCGGGCTTCCGCCATAAACTGATCAAACGCCGTCAGATGACGTTCAGCGGCGGCATTCATCTCCAGACGTTCCGCCAGCGTCGCCAGCGACTGTCTTGCGACCTGCAACGGCTTACCGTTACCGTCGCTAAACGCAAAGCCCAGTGACGGCGCAATGCGCTCAAGCTGTTCCGCCGCCGGGCCATACCCCGTCGAATAAAGCAGCAGCGAGGGATTAAGCCGCGCCAGCAGTTCGAGGTTGGGTTCGGTGCGCAGGCCGACATCCACCACGCTGGCCGGCAACGCCGGCGCTTGCACCCACAGGCGGTAGTTGTGGATATCCGCCACGCCCATAGGCATGACGCCCAGCGCCATCAATAGTTCTACCGGCAACCATTCCAGCGCCACGATGCGCTGGCTATCCACCGCGGCAGCGTGGGTACTAAAAGGAGAAAACCACGGGGCAACCAGCATTGCCGCCAGCAGACGGCGCCGGAGCGCATCCGGTTTGTTCGGGCTACCCATCATCTTGTTCAGCATACGACACTCATTCAACACACAAAACTGACCGGCGTCCCTTCGACCGGATGGGGCAACACCCCCATCGGGATACCGTAAATAGCCTGCAGCACCTCCGCCTGCATCAGCGCCTGCGGCGTTCCCTGCGCCACTACCCGCCCCTGACGCAGCGCCACCAGTTCGTCGCAGTAACGCGCCGCCATGTTGATGTCGTGCAACACGGCAATCACCGTAAGACCGCGTTGCTGGCTCATCCGCCGGATCAGCGACAGTACCTCCACCTGATGGGCGATATCCAGCGCCGACGTCGGTTCGTCCAGCAGCAGACAGCGGCTGTCCTGCGCCACGGTCATCGCCAGCCAGGCGCGTTGCCGCTCGCCGCCGGACAGGCTGTCCACCAGTCGGTGGGCAAAGGGCGACAGCCCCACCAGTTCAATGGCGTCATCCACTTTCTGCTGGTCGGCCGGTGCAAAACGCCCCAGCGCGCCGTGCCACGGGTAGCGACCAACCGCCACCAGTTCGCGCACCGTCATGCCGTCGGCGGCGGGCAATTGCTGCGGCAGATAGGCGACCTGGCGGGCGAACGCCTTACCGCCCCATTCCAGCAGCGGTTTTTCCGCCAGCCACGCCGAACCGCCGGAAGGCGCCTGATGGCGTCCCAGCATTTTCAACAGGGTGGATTTGCCGGACCCGTTATGACCGAGCAAGCCGCAGACTTTTCCCGCGGGAAAAGTCAGTGTCAGCGGATGCAGCAGTACCCGGTCAGCCACGGAAAAGCTGACCTCGTTCAGCCGGAAGGTGATCTCCGGCGGCATCATAGCTTTTTGCATCATGAAGTTCGTGCGTTGAAGGTATTCGGTTCGTCCGCCAGTTATCACGGCGGGCGAATATGAAAACGATAATGATTCTTATAAAGATTGAATGATAGGCGTAAGCCGAGGCTATCCGCAACCGATTTAGACGCGGGCGCATGAAATACGGGCGCCGGGAAAATAGCGGAGGAAGGAAGGAAGGAAGGAAGGAAGGAAAAAAGCACGCCCGGCGAACCGGGCGTGGGTATTGACATGTCGTTAGGCGTTTACTGCCCGAACATCTGCTTAATCCAGTCGGGAACGCTGCCGCCTTCCTGCTGATTTTGTTGTGGCTGACCGTTCGGCGAATTGGCCGGCTGCTGCACCGCTTGCTGGCTGGCCTGGCACAACGCCTGCGGGTTATCCGTCCACACCGGCAATGCCCGACCGGCGCTGCCGTTACAGATAAAGTTGCCGCTGCCGTCCACCGTCATGGTGGTAATGCCTTCCGGCGGCGTCAGCATCAGCGGCAACGGCGTCTGGTTTTCCAGATAGCGGCGATAAATAGTCAGCGCGCCGTTGGCGCCGGTCAGTTTCGCCGGGCCATTGTTGTCGCGGCCAACCCAGGTGATCACCACTTCCTTGCCGTCGACGCCGGCAAACCAGCTGTCGCGCAGGTCGTTGGTGGTACCGGTTTTCCCCGCCAGGTGGTAATTACCGAACTTCACCGTCAGCGAACGCGAGGTGCCGCGTTCCACCACCTGTTGCATACCGTACAGCGTCAGGTAGGCGGCCTGTGACGGCACGGCCCGTTCAGCCTGCGGGAAGCTCTGATACAGCACTTTGCCGTCTTCGGCGATCACCGAACGCAGCGCAGAGAGCGACGCGCGGTTACCGCCGCTGGCGATAGTCTGGTATTCCTGCGCCACTTCCATCGGCGTCAGGCTGATAGCGCCGAGCAGCATCGCCGGCACCGCCTGAATCTGGTTCTGCGGAATCCCCAGCTTCTGCAATGTATCGCTGACCTGATCCAGACCGACCGCCATCCCCAGATTGACCGTCGGCACGTTGAGCGAGTTCGCCAGCGCGTCCACCAGCATCACCCGACCGCGGAATTCGCGATCGTAGTTTTTCGGTTCCCAAATCGTACCGTTCGGCTGTTTGAGCGAAATCGGCTCATCCGCCAGAATGGTGTTGAGGCGATAGCGATCCGGCATGCTGAGCGCCGTCAGGTAAGTAGGCGGTTTCGCCAGCGAACCGACCGAACGGCGCGCCTGCATGGCGCGGTTGAAACCGGCGAACTGCGCGTCGGAACCGCCCACCATCGCCCGAATCTCGCCGCTAAAGCGATCGACAATCACCATCGCCGATTCCAGATCCTTGACGCCGCGCGCCGCACGCAGCGCCGGAATGCCGTCTTCCACCGCTTTTTCCGCCGCATCCTGCGACACCGGATCCAGCGTAGTGAAGATTTTCACCCCGGACAGATCGTTCGCCTTGTCGCCCAACCGCTGTTGCAGTTCCTGGCGCACCATCTGCATGAACGCCGGCTGCGGGCTGATCACCCCGCCTTTCGGCTGAACCCCCAGCGGACGGGCGCTCAGCATGTTGTAAAGATCTTCGTCGATGACCTGCTGGTTCTGCAGCAGTTTCAGCACCAGGTTACGACGCTCCAGCGTCACCTGCGGGTTGCGCCACGGGTTATAGAGCGACGCCCCTTTCACCATCCCCACCAGCATCGCCTGCTGGTCGAGGCTCAGCTCGTTTACCGGCCGCCCGAAATAGTAAAGGCTGGCCAGCGGAAAACCGCGGATCTGATCGTTGCCGCTCTGACCGAGGTACACCTCGTTCAGATACAGCTCCAGAATGCGATCCTTGCTGTAGCGGTAATCCATGATCAACGCCATATAGGCTTCGTTGGCTTTACGCCATAACGAGCGTTCGTTGGTCAGGAACAGGTTTTTCACCAACTGCTGGGTTAGCGTACTGCCGCCCTGCACCGCCCGCCCCGCCGTCAGGTTGGCGATCAGCGCACGGCCGATGGAGTAGAAACTGATGCCGTCATGCTCGTAGAAATGGCGGTCTTCGGTGGCGATCAGCGTTTGCACCAGCAGGTCGGGAAAACCGGAACGCTGCACAAACAGCCGCTGTTCGCCGTTCGGCGACTGCAACATGGTGATCAGTTTCGGGTCGAGCCGGAAGAAACCGAAATTGCGCTGATTATCCATGTTCTGGATCTGCGATAACCGGTCGCTGCTGAAGATCATTTTGGCGTGGATTTGGCCTTCCTTGCCGTCCGGAAAGTCGAAAGGACGCCGCTGGATTTCGATGCTGTTGGCCTGTACCGTGAATTCGCCCGGCCGGGTAATGCGGCTGACCTCGCGGTATTGCATGCCTTCCAGCAAATTGACCATCTCTTTCTTGCTGTAGGCCATGCCCGGTTCGAGGTTGACCATGCGGCCATACACCGCCGCCGGCAGTTGCCACACTTTGCCGTCGATACGACTGCGAATTTCCCCGTCGAGGTAAACGCCATAAATCGACATCACCACCACGAAAATCAGGAATAGCCGGATCAGCAACCCTAGCCAGCGGCGCTTCTTACGCGGCCGCTTGCTCATGACTTCTTCCTCGTCATCCTCATCGTCGTCATAGTCTTCTTCGTACTCTTCTTCATAATCGTCGTCGTAGTCATCATCCCTGCGACGGCGAGTCGCTTGCCTGCGAGGGGGAGTTTGTCGTGACGCACTACGTTTGCGCCCGATAGGTTCGCGGTCATCCCGAGACATTACAGTGACATCTCCATCAGGTTACTGACGGCCGTCGGATTGCCCGCCGTGGCCGTCTACTCTGTGTCTCCCACGCTGCGCAAGGAAGGGGGAAACATCTGAAATTAGGTATTCTGGTATTTTCTGGTGCGCCGGGTCGGCGCCGTATTCGCCGGATCGTCCGGCCAGACATGCTTGGGATAGCGCCCTTTCATTTCTTTCTGCACTTCCCGGTAGGCGCCGTTCCAGAACGCCGCCAGATCGCGGGTGATCTGCAACGGCCGCATCGCCGGAGACAGCAGCTCCAGCACCAGCGCCACCCGCCCTTCAGCCAGCAACGGGCTGGCCTGTTCGCCGAACATCTCCTGCAGCCGCACCGCCAGCACCGGCGGCTGATCAGCATCATAACGGATCGGCAAACGACTGCCGCCGGGCACAGTGTAATGGCTGGGCAGCGCGCTATCCAGCCGCTGGCGCTGCGACCAGTCGAGCAAACGCCACAGCGCTTCGCTCAGGTTGATCTGATTAAGCGTGCGACGATCCCGCACGCCGTTGAGCGACGGCAGCAACCATAGCTCCAGCGACGCCAGCAGGGCGGCGTCATCCACCGCCGGCCACGCCACCTCCGGCAACCACTGCCGGGCGCACAGCAACCGCTGGCGCAGCTGCAACGCCGGTTCGTCCCAGTTCAACACCGACAGCCCTTGCTCACGCAACCAGTTAAGCATCGCCTGCTGCAACGCCTCGTCCGACGGTTTAGCTAATGGCCGCGACGACAGCGTCAGGCTACCGATCTGCGTTCGCAGGCTGGCGCGCAGGGTACCTTTTTCTTCGTCCCAGTGCATCAGATTCTGTTCTGTCACCAGTTCCGGCCGCTGCCGCGCCAGTTGGTCGATATCAATCGGCAGCGCCAGTAAAATACGGGCGTCGGCGCTGTGCGGGCTTTGCATGAGAACCGGGGCCAGCAGCCATTCCGACGCCGCCAGCGCCTCTTCCGGCGGCAGACTGGCTCCGGACCCGTTCGCCAGTTGATAGCGCCCATCCTGACCACGCCGCCGGGCGATGCGATCCGCGAATCCCGCCGACAACAACCCTGCGGCCAGACGTTCATTCACCTTGCCTGACGTCTTGCCGACACGGCGCGCCAGCTGTTGCGCCCGGCGCTGCCAGTGGCCGGCGGGACGATGCAGGGCATCGGACAGATTCGGCGACCCGGCGCGCGGCGGCTCTTCGATGATCGCCGCCAGCAACGCCGCCGTCGCCAGCGCATCCGCATCCTGCCCGGCGGCATGCAACATCGCCGCCAGCCGCGGATCGCTGCCCAGCGCCGCCATCTTACGCCCGTCCGCCGTCAGCCGTTGTTGCGCATCGCACATGCCCAGTTGCGCCAGCAAACGGTCCGCCGCCAGCAATGCGGGTTGAGGCGGCGTATCCAGCCAACAGAGCTGCGCGACGTCGTTGCAGCCCCATTGCAGCAGGTCCAGCCGCACCCCGGACAGATCGCTGTGCAGAATTTCCGGCTCGCTTTGCGCCGCAGCGCGTTCAGCCTGCTCGCGGGCGAACAGATGCCAGCACACGCCCGGCTCCAGTCGCCCGGCGCGTCCGGCGCGCTGCACCATCGATGCCTGGCTGATACGCTGCGTCGTCAGGCGAGTCAGCCCGGTTTTGACATCAAACAGCGCCACCCGCTCCAGACCACAATCCACCACCACCCGAATACCTTCGATGGTCAGACTGGTTTCCGCGATGTTGGTCGCCAGCACTATTTTGCGCCGCCCGGCGGCGGCCGGCAGAATCGCTTTCTGTTGCTCCGCCAGCGTCAGCGCGCCGTACAGCGGGCAGATATCCGCCTCAGCCGGCACCGCGTTTTCCAGTAGCGTCTGCAACCGTTTGATTTCCGCCACGCCCGGCAAAAATACCAGCAACGAACCGGTTTCGTCCTGCAACAGACGGTAAACGAGCCGGGCCGTCGCCTCCTCCAGCCGCTCCTGCGAGCCAATCGGCTGGTAATGCCGTTCCACCGGCCAGGAGCGCCCTTGCGACGACACGCTGAGCGATTGCGGTAATAAAGAAGAGAGCCGGGAATTATCCAGCGTGGCGGACATGATCAGCAGCTTGAGATCATCGCGCAGCCCCTGCTGGACATCCAGCAGCAGCGCCAGCGCCAGATCGGCCTGCAAACTGCGCTCGTGAAATTCGTCCAGCATTACCAGCGAAACGCCATCCAGCGCCGGATCATGTTGCAGCATCCGGGTCAGAATGCCTTCCGTCACCACTTCCAGCCGGGTCTGGCTGCTAACCCGACTTTCCGAACGCATGCGGTAACCGACGGTCTGCCCCGGCGTTTCCCCCAGCCACTCCGCCAGCCGGAAAGCCACGCTTTTAGCCGCCAGCCGACGCGGCTCCAGCATAATAATGCGGCCGGGAAACCCGCCCTGCTGTAACAGTTGCAACGGCAACCAGGTGGACTTTCCTGCGCCGGTCGGGGCATGCAGCAACACCTGCGGCGCGGTATGCAACGCCTGGATGACGTCATCCAGTACGGCGCTGACGGGGGGTAGACTCACACAACTCTCCGTAATCATGGCTGAATCCGGCGGCACAGCAATACAGCACAACAACTGCACAACACTAGCCGGACCTTATCTAAAGACATTATCTCAATAAATAGAAAAGCGGCGCGCCGGCCGGCGTCTGAACACGGCGAATAGCGGAACGCAACCTTAACTTTATGCGGCGGGCATTGTAGCATCGGAACCCCGCAGAACGGAGAGATTGCCATGACCCCGACCCGCCGCCTGTTTTTTGCCTTGTCGTTGCCGGACGCGATCGGCCAGCAGATCGTACACTGGCGCGCCGCGCAATTCGCTCCCGAGGCCGGGCGTCCGGTGGCGGCAGCCAACCTGCACCTGACGCTGGCATTCCTCGGCGAGGTCAGCGACGCCAAAATGCAGATTTTGCAGACGCTGGCCGGCCGTATCCGCCAGCCGGCGTTTACCCTGACTCTGAACGACGCCGGCCACTGGCCCCGACCTGGCGTGGTGTGGCTCGGTTGTCGTCAGGCGCCGCGAGGATTGCTGCAACTGGCGGATATGTTACGCTCGCAGGCGGCGCGTAACGGTTGTTATCAACCCCCTCAGCCGTTTCATCCGCATATCACGCTGCTGCGCGGCGCCACCCGCCCGGTGCCGGTGCCGGCCGCCACGTTCGGCTGGACGGTGCCGGTCGAGCGTTTTTTTCTGTACGAATCGCGCGCCGACGCGGGGCGAACCCATTATCACCCCATCGCCCACTGGCCGCTGCTGACTTCCTGAGAGACATCATTCATGCAATTTTCCCCACGCCTGCAACCCGCCACGCTGCTCAAACGTTACAAACGATTTCTGGCGGATGTGGTGACTCCTGACGGGAAAACCCTGACGCTGCACTGCCCCAATACCGGCGCCATGACCGGCTGCGGCGCGCCAGGCGATACCGTCTGGTACTCCACTTCGGATAACCCGAAACGCAAGTACCCCCATACCTGGGAACTGACGCAAACCACGCAGGGACACTGGATCGGCGTAAATACCCTGCGCGCCAATCAGTTGGTGCTTGAGGCGCTGCACGCAGGCCGGCTGGCCGATTTCACAGGTTACACCACTATCCGCGCCGAAGTGCGCTATGGTTCGGAAAACAGCAGGATAGATGTGTTATTGCAGGCAGAGGACCGGGCGGACTGCTATATTGAAGTCAAATCCGTCACATTATTGCAACACGGATGTGGTTACTTTCCCGATGCGGTAACGCTCAGAGGGCAAAAGCATCTGCGGGAACTGCAACAGGTGGCGGCGCAGGGTCGTCGTGCCGTATTGTGTTTCGCCGCGCTGCACTCCGGCATCGACCGGATTTCGCCGGCGCAACACATTGACCGACATTACGCCGAATTATTACAACTATCCCGGCAGCAGGGGGTTGAAATTCTGTGTTACGGTGCCCATATCACCCCTGATGGCATGACGCTGGGGCAATTGTTACCGTTTCAATAACGTGACGACAGCGAGCTAATTCTGCCGCACGTTATGTATTATCTGATGGGATTATGCCGTTTCTCACACTTTGTCAGGCCGGTGTCGGGAATCATTGCCAACCTAACCTCCATCTGTTATTTATAGCGGCCTGTTTTTCCCCCCTGGGGGAGTCGATACTGCGTGTCGTGTTTATGTAGGAGAAGCAACATGCAAGAAGGGCAAAACCGTAAGACATCCTCTCTGAGCATTCTCGCGATTGCCGGAGTGGAGCCGTACCAGGAGAAGCCGGGCGAAGAATACATGAACGACGCTCAGCTGGCTCATTTCAGGCGAATTCTTGAAGCATGGCGCAATCAACTCAGGGACGAAGTAGATCGAACCGTATCGCACATGCAGGATGAAGCCGCTAACTTCCCGGACCCGGTAGACCGTGCCGCTCAGGAAGAAGAATTCAGCCTTGAACTGCGCAACCGCGATCGCGAGCGTAAGCTGATCAAGAAGATTGCCAAAACATTGCAGAAAATCGAAGACGAGGACTTTGGCTATTGCGAGTCCTGCGGCGTGGAAATCGGTATCCGTCGTCTGGAAGCCCGCCCCACCGCCGATTTGTGCATTGACTGCAAAACGCTGGCCGAAATCCGCGAAAAGCAGATGGCCGGATGATATCAGCCCGGCGGGAGAGCAAACGCCCTACCGCCGGGTTTTCGCTTGTTATGACCAGTCAGCATCACCTTCAACCGGCATGATGTCGCCGTATGCCTGAATCACGCCCTTACGTCGGACGTTTTGCGCCCTCTCCGTCTGGCGATCTCCACTTTGGTTCCCTGATTGCCGCACTGGGCAGCTATCTGCAGGCCCGCGCCTGCCGCGGACGCTGGCTGGTGCGTATCGAGGATATCGATCCGCCGCGCGAAGTGCCCGGCGCCGCCGCACGCATTCTCCGCCAACTGGAACAGTATGGCCTGCTCTGGGACGGCGACGTGGTGTACCAGTCCCGCCGCCACGATCTTTACCGCGCGGTGCTGGCCGACCTGCAGCGTCAGGGGAAATGCTACTACTGTACCTGTACCCGGCAACGCATCCAGCAGATTGGCGGCCACTATGACGGTCACTGCCGCGATCGCGGCCTGCCGTCCAATCAGGCGGCGTTGCGCCTGCGCCAAAGCCAGCCGGTTCTCAGCTTTCACGATCGCTTGCGCGGGCAGATTGATGCCGACCCGATGCTGGCGCGAGAAGACTTTATTATCCATCGCCGCGATGGCCTGTTTGCCTACAATCTGGCCGTCGTGGTCGACGACCACGATCAGGGCGTCACCGAAATCGTACGCGGCGCGGACCTGATCGAACCGACGGTGCGCCAGTTATCGCTGTACCACCAGCTGGATTATCCGGCTCCGGCCTACGTACATCTGCCGCTGGCGCTCAATTGCGACGGCAATAAGCTCTCCAAGCAGAACCATGCTCCGGCGCTGCCGGATGGCGATCCTCGGGCCGTGCTGGCACAGGCGCTGGCCTTTTTGCGCCAGCCATTGCCTGCGCACTGGCGGGACCTCGATCGGGACGCGTTGCTCGCGTGGGCCGTCGCGCACTGGTCGCTGGCTACGGTCCCTGTCGAAGCCGCTCTTACATCGCCGGAAATAACATCAGCATTCTCAAAGGGCTGAGGGTGAGCTATGATTAGCCGCTATTTTTTGTTGTGCCGTTAATTTTCCAATGATTATCGAGGTGTATTATCTTTACCCGGGTAGCTAATTTTTGCCGCAAGGTACTGAATCGTGAGAATGAGCCCGCCAGGGCGGACAATCCGCCGCAGGCGATGACGGTCGTTCCCCGTGACCAGCACGCCATTTCACGTAGCGACATTAGTGAGAATGCGCTGAAAGTACTGTATCGCCTGAGCAAAGCGGGCTATGAGGCTTATCTGGTGGGCGGCGGCGTCCGCGATCTGCTGTTGGGCAAAAAACCCAAAGACTTCGATATCACCACCAACGCCACCCCGGAACAGGTCCGCAAGTTGTTCCGCAACTGCCGGCTGGTGGGCCGCCGTTTCCGTCTGGCGCATGTGATGTTCGGCCCCGAAGTTATTGAAGTCGCGACATTCCGCGGCCACCACGAACAGCATCAGGAACAGGAAACGAAAAACGCCGCCCAGCAAGGCCACAACGGTATGCTGCTGCGCGACAACATTTTCGGCACCATCGAGGAAGACGCCCAGCGGCGCGACTTCTCCATCAATAGCCTCTATTACAGCATCGCCGACTTCACCGTTCGTGACTACACCAACGGCCTGAACGACCTGCGTCAGGGGTTGATTCGCCTGATTGGCGAACCGGAAACCCGCTACCGCGAAGACCCGGTGCGCATGCTGCGCGCCGTGCGATTCGCCGCCAAACTCAGTATGCGCATCAGCCCGGAAACCGCCGAGCCGATTCCCCGTCTGGCCTCGCTGCTGCACGATATTCCGCCGGCGCGGCTGTTTGAAGAATCCCTGAAACTGTTGCAGGCGGGCTACGGCTATCCGACCTATCAGTTGCTGTGCGAATACCAGCTGTTTCAGCCGCTGTTTCCGCTGATCAGCCGTTATTTCACCGCTAACGGCGAAAGTACGATGGAGCGGATGATCGTACAGGTGCTGAAAAACACCGATCAACGCATCCAGAACGACATGCGCGTCAACCCGGCGTTTCTGTTTTCCGCCATGCTGTGGTACCCGCTGATGGAGCACGCCCAGAAACTGACGCAGGAGAGCGGGCTGGCCTACTTCGAGGCGTTCGCCTTAGCCATGAACGACGTACTGGACGAACAGTGCCGCTCGCTAGCGATCCCCAAACGCATTACCTCGCTTGTCCGCGATATCTGGCAATTGCAGTTGCGTCTGTCGCGCCGTCAGGGCAAACGCGCCTTCAAGCTGATGGAACACCCGAAATTCCGCGCCGCGTATGACCTGCTCTGCCTGCGCGCGGAAATCGAAAACCATCATGAGCTACAACGCCTGGCGCAGTGGTGGGGCGAGTTTCAGGTCGCCGCGCCGCCGCGCCAGCAGGTGATGCTGAACACGCTGGATGACGGCCCGACGCCGCATCGCCGCTCACGTCGCCCGCGCAAGCGCCCTGCCCGCCGGGACAATGCCCGGTGATCCGGGTTTATCTGGCGCTGGGCAGCAACCTGTCCGAACCATTGCAACAGGTGCGCGCAGCGCTAACCGCGCTGGACGCCATTCCGCACACCCGGCTGGCGCGCTGTTCGTCATTTTATCGCAGCCGCCCGCTCGGCCCGCAGGATCAGCCTGATTATCTCAATGCGGTCGCCGAGTTACAGACCGCGTTGCCGCCGGAAACGCTGCTGGACCATACCCAGCGCATTGAGCAGGAACAAGGACGAGTACGTAAGGAGCACCGCTGGGGACCGCGTACTCTCGACCTCGATATTCTGCTGTTTGGCTCCCTGACGCTGCATACCGAACGACTCACGGTGCCGCACTATGACATGAAAAACCGTGAGTTCATGCTCTACCCGCTGGCTGAACTGGCGCCGGAACTGGTGTTTCCCGATGGAGAAGCGCTGGCGACGCGGTTACAGCAGATCCCCCGCAGCGGCCTGACCCTGTGGGCCGACCAATAACCATCCCCCCATTCTCCTGCCGACCGCGACGCGCGGTTGGCGCCGGATAGGTGTCAATCTCTTGTTTTACAAATAGAAATAGATCGCTGTTCCTGATGCCTGCCTTCCATTAGAATGACTCACCTTTGAAATGCCCTTGAGTTGACTCAGGAAGGTTGCCATGAAAGCGACGACGATTTCTCATCTGCGCCAGTGGAAACAGGAACAGAAAAAGTTCGCCACACTGACCGCTTACGACGCCAGCTTCGCCCAGTTGTTTTATGAACAGGGTATCCGCGTAATGCTGGTGGGGGACTCTCTCGGTATGCCCGTGCAGGGCCACGATTCGACCCTGCCCGTTACCATTGACGATATGGTTTATCACACCCGCTGCGTACGGCGCGGCGCACCGCATTGCCTGCTGTTATCCGATCTCCCCTTCATGGGCGCCGCTACGCCGGAACAAGCCTGCCAGCAAGCCGCGGCGTTGATGCGCGCCGGCGCCAATATGGTCAAGATCGAAGGCGGTAGTTGGCTCGTGCCGACCGTGCGCATGCTGACCGAACGCGCCGTCCCGGTGTGTGGACATCTGGGGCTGACCCCGCAGTCGGTCAATATCTTTGGCGGCTATAAAGTCCAGGGGCGTGACGAAGCCGCCGCCAGCCAACTGCTGGAAGACGCGCTGGCGCTGGAACAGGCTGGCGCTCAGTTACTGGTGCTGGAATGCGTGCCGGTATCGCTGGCCCAGCGAGTGACCGACGCACTCAGTATCCCGGTCATCGGCATCGGCGCCGGCAATGTCACCGACGGCCAGATTCTGGTGATGCACGACGCGTTGGGCGTGACCGGCGGCCATACGCCGAAGTTCGCCCGCAATTTCATGGCGGAAGCAGCGGATATCCGCGCCGCCGTTCGCCTGTATGTGCAGGAAGTCGAACAGGGAACCTTTCCCGACGAGCAATACAGTTTTGTTTAACACAGGAGCAAGCGTGTGTTGATTATTGAAACGCCGGTGCTGCTGCGCCGCGAACTCCGCCGCTGGCGTCAGGAAGGCAAACGCATCGCATTGGTGCCCACCATGGGCAACCTGCATGACGGCCACCTGACGCTGGTGGACGAGGCCCGGGCTCGGGCCGACATCGTGGTGGTCAGTATTTTTGTCAACCCATTGCAGTTTGAGCGGGCGGACGATCTGGCCCGCTACCCGCGCACCCTGCAGGAAGACTGCGAGAAGCTGACGCGGCGCGGCGTTGACCTGGTGTTCGCGCCCGCACCCGACACCCTCTACCCTAACGGCCTGCAACAGCAGACGTTCGTGGAAGTCCCGGGGCTGTCGCAGATGCTGGAAGGTGCCAGCCGTCCGGGGCATTTTCGCGGCGTCTCCACCGTCGTCAGCAAGCTGTTCAATCTGGTGCAGCCGGATGTAGCCTGCTTTGGCGAAAAAGATTACCAGCAACTGGCGCTGATCCGTCAGATGGTGGCCGACATGGACTACGACATCAGCATCGTCGGCGTGCCTATCGTGCGCGCCAAAGACGGCCTGGCGCTTAGCTCTCGCAACGGTTACCTCACTGCCGAAGAGCGTCAGCAGGCACCACAGCTTCGCCGCATCATGAACGAGGTGGTAGAGCAATTATCCAACGGCGACCGGCAAATTGATGATATGCTCGCCAACGCATCAGAGGCGCTGCGCGAGGCCGGATTCACGCCCGACGAGCTATTTATCCGCGACGCCGCAACGCTGCAGCCGCTGACCATCGACAGCACCTGTGCCGTGGTGCTGATGGCGGCCTGGCTGGGCAAGGCGCGCCTGATTGACAACCAGCAGGTGGATTTGACCACCTGATTTCTCCAACCAGAGTGACAGACCGATGATTCGAACCATGCTGCAAGGTAAGCTGCACCGGGTGAAGGTAACCCAGGCAGATTTACATTATGAAGGGTCCTGCGCCATCGATCAGGATTTTATGGACGCCGCCGGTATTCTTGAATACGAAGCGATCGACATCTACAACGTGGACAACGGCCACCGTTTTTCCACCTACGCGATCGCCGCTGAACGCGGCTCCCGCATCATTTCCGTCAACGGCGCGGCCGCACGCTGCGCCTGCGTCGGCGACAAGCTGATTATCTGCTCCTATGTGCAGATGCCGGATGAGCAGGCGCGCGAGCACCGCCCGAAGGTCGCCTATTTTGGCGACAACAATACGTTGCAGCGCACCGCCAAAGCCATTCCGGTGCAGATCGCCTGAGTCATTGCGCCGATAAAAAAGCGGGACGGCACACGCCATCCCGCTTCACATCCGACAAAACGCCTGATTAACTGCGCAAGCCGCGCCCACGCTCAATCAACCACCAGCTCAGCCCGTAGAACACCACGATAAACGCCAGCAGCACCGCCAGCGTCAGTGGCAGCGGCACATCATGAATACCCAGGAATCCGAAGCGGAAACCGCTGATCATATAAACGACCGGGTTCAGTTTGGACACCGCCTGCCAGAACGGCGAGAGCAACGACAGCGAATAGAACACGCCGCCCAGATAGGTCAGCGGCGTCAGCACGAAGGTAGGAATCAGGCTGATGTCGTCGAAGGTTTTGGCGAATACGGCGTTAATCAGCCCCGCCAGCGAAAACAGCATCGACGTCAGCAACAGTGTCACCACTACCATCCACCAGGCATGGACGTGCAGCGGCACAAAGAACAGCGACACCGCCGTGACCAGCACGCCGACGCAGATGCCGCGCGCCATGCCGCCGCCGACATAACCGGCGATGATGATGTGGGTCGGCACCGGCGCCACCAGCAGCTCTTCGATATTGCGCTGAAATTTGGCGCTGAAAAATGACGACGCGACGTTGGCATAGGCGTTGGTAATCACCGACATCATGATCAGCCCCGGCACGATGAACTGCATGTAACTAAAGCCGTTCATCTCGCCGATGCGGGTACCGATCAGATTGCCGAAAATGATGAAGTACAACGACATCGTAATAACTGGCGGCACCAGCGTTTGGATCCAGATCCGGGCGAAGCGGTTGATTTCCTTGCTCCAGATGCTCTGCAACGCTACCCAATATAACCCCATCATGCTTTATCTCCGTTGTTATTGAGCAGCGCGACAAACAGTTCTTCCAGGCGATTGGCCTTGTTGCGCATACTGAGAACCTGAATGCCTTGCGCGCTGAGCTGGCTGAAAATGCCGTTCAGCCCTTGCTCGCGTCTCACTTCCACTTCCAGCGTAGAGGTATCCACCAGTCGGTGCTGATAGCCTTCCAGCCTGGGAAGGGCGCTCTTCGCCGCCAAGTCGAAAAAGAAGGTTTCCGATTGCAGCTTGGCCAGCAGCGCCTTCATCGAGGTGTTTTCCACCAGTTGCCCGGACTGGATGATGCCGATATTGCGGCACAGCATTTCCGCTTCTTCCAGATAATGGGTGGTCAGGATGATGGTGGTGCCCTGCCCGTTGAGTTCTTTGAGGAACCCCCACATTGAGCGACGCAATTCGATGTCCACCCCGGCGGTCGGCTCGTCAAGAATCAGCAGCTTGGGTTCATGCATCAACGCCCGGGCAATCATCAGCCGGCGCTTCATCCCGCCGGACAACATGCGGGCGCGCTCGTTGCGCTTGCCCCACAGGTCGAGCTGGTTGAGGTATTTTTCGGCGCGCCGCAACGCCTCCTGCCGGGGAACGCCGTAGTAACCGGCCTGATTGACCACAATTTGCATCACGGTCTCAAACGGATTGAAGTTGAACTCCTGCGGCACCAGCCCCAGTTGCCGCTTGGCGTTCACGATATCCCGGTCCAGATCGTGGCCGAACACCTGAATCCTGCCGTCGGTCTTGTTGACCAGTGAACTGATGATGCCGATGGTGGTGGACTTGCCTGCGCCATTAGGGCCCAGCAGAGCATAGAAATCCCCGGCTTCAACGCGCAGGTCGATACCGCGCAGCGCGCGAACGCCCCCCGGGTACGTTTTGGTCACATTCATCAATTCCAGTGCATATGTCATAGCTGAAAGCGTGCCTTATTATCAGTTGAGCGAGTCCTGGTCGGACCCAGTTTTCGATTTCAAAACCCCTGTGATTGCTCTATATTACCCCTCACCGCCCTTTTGTTGTTACAGGTCATTTACTTTCATGAAAACGATAGAAACGCTGATCGCCAATAACCAGCAATGGTCTGAAACGATAGTGAAAGAAGACCCTGATTATTTTGAACGACTGGCATTAGCTCAGCGTCCCCGCTTTCTGTGGATTGGTTGTTCTGATAGCAGGGTTCCCGCAGAAAGCCTGACCAGCCTCGAACCGGGCGAACTGTTCGTTCACCGCAACGTGGCTAACCTGGTGATCCATACCGATCTTAACTGCCTGTCCGTAGTGCAGTACGCCGTTGAGGTTCTGGAAGTGGAGCACATCATCATTTGCGGCCACTATGGCTGCGGCGGCGTGCAGGCCGCGGTTGAAAACCCGGAACTGGGGTTGATCAACAACTGGCTGCTCCACATCCGTGACCTGTGGTATAAGCACAGCTCATTACTGGGAGAATTGCCACCCGAACAGCGAATTAACAAACTGTGTGAAATCAACGTAGTGGAACAGGTGTACAACCTGGGTCACTCCACCATCATGCAGTCGGCCTGGAAACGCGGCCAGAAGGTGACGATTCATGGCTGGGTCTACGGGATTCAGGATGGTCGTCTGCGTGACCTGGAAGTCACCGCCACCAGCCGCGAGACGCTGGAGCAGCGTTACCGCCGGGCGGTCTCGTCGCTGCTGTAATCATTCCTATCGCGCCCATGCCGGCATGGGCGCGATTTCACGCTTTACTGCGGAATCACCTTGCCGATAAACGGCAGATGGCGATAACGCTGGGCATAATCGATGCCATACCCCACCACAAACTCATCAGGGATGGAAAAACCAACCCATTCTACCGGCACCTGAACTTCACGGCGTGACGGCTTATCCAGCAACGTACAAATGGCCAGCGACTTCGGCTCGCGCAGTTGCAGAATTTCCCGCACCTTGCTCAGGGTATTGCCGGAGTCGATGATATCTTCGACAATCAGCACGTCTTTGCCGCGGATATCTTCATCCAGATCCTTCAGAATCTTCACGTCGCGCGACGAGTTCATGCCGCCGCCGTAACTGGAGGCGGTCATAAAATCCACCTCGTGGGAAAGGTCAATGGCGCGGCACAGATCGGCCATAAACACAAAGGAGCCGCGCAGCAGTCCCACCAGCACCATGTCGCTGCCGCTGTTGCGGTAATGCTCGCTGATTTGGCGTCCGAGTTCGGCCACCCGCGCCTTGACCTCCCGCTCGGAGATCATGACGTCCACCGTATGTTTCATCATACTGACAACTCACAGAAAAAAGGTATCCAGTATCGGCCTCTGGGGCCATACTCCGATGCTGACACACAGCCAGGCTGTGCCGCAATTCATCACGGCGCGCAGTATAACAGAAAGCCTGGGTTCACCCACCCCACTAGCGGAGAGAGCATGACATCCTTATCGTCTTCAATGGCTGACAGCGCCATCACCTATAAAGTGAATGATCCCATCAATGTCGATCAGTTTATCCATCTGCTAAACCGAACCTCGCTGGGTCCGAGACGACCGCTGGATCAGCGGGATACCCTTGCGGGCATGCTAACCGAAACGGACCTGCTGGTGACGGCATGGCGCGGCGATGAACTGGTGGGCGTGGCGCGCAGCGTGACGGATTATCACTTTTGCTGCTACCTGTCCGACCTGGCGGTGGACGAAACTTGTCAGCATGGCGGCATCGGTCGTCAGCTTATCGCGCATACCGTACAGCAGCTCAAACCACAGTGTCGTCTGATTCTGATTGCCGCGCCTCAGGCCGTGGATTATTACCCCAAAATCGGCTTTGAAGCCCACCCCAGCGCCTGGCACATTCTGGCGGGCGACTTTCTCGCGCTGGAGCGTTGAGGTCTGCGAGAGGTTTGCCGAGTGTGGTGAAAATATCAACGTATTCGCAAGAGAGTCAGGATTTCGTTATCGGCAGATAAAAGAGGGTAAAACGCGTTGCGCTGCATCAGTACAAGGTTTTTCATATGTCATGACCAACCTATGGAGAGGTGTAACATGACATCACTATCGAAAATTTGCCGTACTGCAGCGCTTATCGCCGGTATTTCTCTGATTTCCGCCGTATCCGTGGCCTCCGCTCATCCGGAAGGCGCCGAGCCGCCGGCATTCAGCAAACCCGGCGCATTTCCACCACCGCCCGGATTCCCGCCGCCGATGCCTGCGCTGTACCAGGCGTCGCTGCAGGCGACCGACCCGGTGCAAGCCGTCAACAAGCTAGTCGCCAATGTGCCGCAAGGCAATGGCAAAACCTATGAAGTCAGTATCAGCGTGCGGGAAATTCCCCCCATGCCTCAGCCTGAACCACACGCGCCGAATGCAGCCAAATAGCATCGCGTGTGATAGTACTGAAACTGATAGCACTGAAATTGATAGTACTGAAATTGATAGTACCGAAGCATTCATGCCGGTAGCCCGGAGAAAAAAGCAGAACGGTGAGCGCCTGTGTTGAACAAGGTCGTTAGCAGGCGCTCCCGGCGTTCGACGGACGAGGCGGGCCTGACGCCCGCTACTCCTGCGAACCGACCGCCGTTTCCGGCGGAAACAGAACCGGTTGATCGGTGCGAATACTGAGCCGGACCGGCTGCCCCGGTTCAAACCAGTTGCCGCTTTGCACCTGAAGCTCCAGCTCATTGACCCGGACGCGGTAAAAATTGCTGGTTCCCATAAACAACCGATCTTCGATTACGCCCGAGCCTTCCTCATCCAGCGCCAGCGCAATTTCCTGCGGACGAACCAGCCAGTCATAACGTGCGCCATGCGGCAGTTTCAACGCTCTCGTCGCCTGATGCTCGCCGAGAAAACTCTGCCATTGACGGTCACCGCTGATCTTCACCGGCAGGTAATTGGTGTTGCCCATAAAACTTGCCACATAACGATTGACCGGCCGGTAGTAGAGATCGGCGGAAAACCCCTGCTGCACAATACCGCCGTCATGGATCAGGAGCAGGTGATCGGCGAAGGCGAAGGCGTCTTCCCGATCGGATGTCGCAAACAGCGTGGCGATCTGACGCTGCCGCAGAATCTGGCGCAGCTCGCTGATCAAGCGGTAACGGATTTGGCTGTCAACGGAGGAAAAAGGCTCATCCAGCAGCAACAGTTTAGGCTGGCACGCCAACGCGCGGGCCAGCGCCGCCCGTTGATTCTGCTCTCTGGACAATTCATGGGGATAACACCGGGTAAAGGTTTCCAGTTGCATCAACCCTACCGCATCCATCGCCAGAGTGCTGACCTCTTCCGATGACCTGCCGCGCAGCCCGAAGGTAATGTTCTCCATGACCGTCAGATGGGGAAACAGCACATCATCCTGAAACACCATCCCCACGACGCGCGGCGATGACTCGGCGCCCTGCGCCTGGGAGTCCGCCTTCTGACCGGCGATGACTATTCTGCCTTGTTCCTGCGGCAGCAGACCCGCTATCGATTTCAGCAGCGTGGTTTTACCATCGCCGCTGGCCCCAAGCAGGCACACCATTTCGCCTTCATGCACCGAAAAACTCACGTTTTCCAGCACGGAAAGTTGCGGATAGCGGCAACTGAGCGAGGCTATCGTTAGTATCTCCGGGGTCGCCATAACTTACCTATCCTTCCATTCTCATCAATCGGGTTATCCCAAACAGCGGGATCATCCCCACGCCCACCAGCATCAGCGCGGGGGTCGCCACCAGCGGCAGCCGTTCATCCATCATGAAGCGGAACACATAGGTCGCCATGGTTTCCACTTCAAACGGCTGCAACAACAGCGATGCATTCAGCTCACGCAGGCTTTCGGTAAACACCAGCAATACGCCGACAATCATGCAGTGACGCAACTGCGGCAGATAAACCCACAGCACCTGCAAGGCCGGCGTATAGCCAAGCGACTGGCTGACATGAGTCATGGCCCCCGACAGACGGGACATACGGACTTGCAACCGGTCAATCAGCAAACCGCTAAAACGCATGCAGTAAGCCAGAATCAGCACCAGCACTGACCCCGCCCAGGGGTCGTCCACCACACCGCCGGCCGTGGCGCGCCAGGCATCCAGCCCCAGAAACGGCACCAGCAGGCCCATACCCAACGCCGTTGAGGGCAATAACCGATTGAGATTCAGCCAGCGCAGCGGGTTACGGTAAGCGGGATTGCCGATTGCCTGGAAATCAAACGTACACACCACCGCCAGCCCAATCACCAGCAACATCGCGCAGGAGGCCGCCATGAAGCTACTGGTAAACGCCAGCAAAAACGGCAAACTCCAAATCGGCGCTTCGGACACTATCGCCCACCCCACCATCCGACCGACCGGCACCACAAACGCAATCACCACCAGTGCGCCGCCAAACAGCATCGTCAGAAAACGCGGCCACCCGTGCAGCACCGGCAAGTTGTTCGGGCATATTCCGCAGTTTTTCTGGTAACGCAACTGACGGGCGCGGCTGCGACGCGCCTGAAACCATATCAGGAACACCAGCGGCAACAACAACGACATCAATAATGCCGCCGTACCGTGCTGCGCCTTGTCGCGCCACAGGTCCAGACCGGCCGTGGTGATCGTTTGCAAAGAGAAGTAAGCGGAAATACCGTAATCGCCGAGCGCTTCCGACGCCATCAGCACCATACCCAGCGCGATCGCCGGGCGAGCCATGGGAAAAACGACACGCCAGAATACCTGAGCGCGGGTCTGGTTCATCAGCCGGGCAGCCTGTTGCAGACTGACCGGTTGCGACATCAGCGCCGTTCGAACCAGCAGGTAGACATACGGAAACAGCACCAGCGCCAGACACAGGCTGGCGCACGCCACCATCAGCGCCTGTTGCCAAAATGTCTGGGGCGCAACGTCCGTATCAAACGACAGGGCGTACAGCGTTTGCTTAACCGGCCCTTCGTACCCCAGCGCGTCGCCATAGACCGCAGCCAGCAGATAACCGGGCATCGCCAGCGGCAGCAACAGCGCGCGATGCAGCCACACCTGACCGGCGAAGCGGTAGCGCGACATCAGCCAGGCCAGCGGCAACGCAAACAGCAGGCTGAACAGCACGCAGCCCGCCACCAGCATCAGCGAGTTCATGCCATAAACGGGCAGAGCATGCCATAGCGCCGACACCGCGTCGCCAGGAGCGGACAACGCCATCCCGACCATGGTTACCAGCGGGAATAGAAGTATTCCTGCCAACAGCACACTACTGATGCGCCAGATACCTGAAGTCATGAGAAATCGTGAGATAAATTTAAACTGCACTATTAATATCAAAGCCAGACGCTGGCGTCATGGTGTCAATCGCTGATAAATAGCCGGTAATTGCGCCATTGAACATACATCCCTCCGTTTGCCCCGCCCGGCGCGGTTCTTCGCCTCTTGCGGATATCACGCTGATCTTAATAAAACTTGAAATCCGGGCCGGTAACTGTGATAACGTCATCTGATGAAAGATGAAACAGGTTGAATTATGAAACATTCCGCGCTGGTGCTGCTCCTGCTTTCGCTGTTGGGCTTCTCCTCCGCCAGTAAGGCATTGAATGATTTCGAGGCTGAAGACCTCGCCGATCTGACCGCCATTTTTGTTTATCTGAAAAACAACTGTGGTTACAAAGATCTCCCCAACGAGCAAATCCGCCGGGCGCTGGTGATCTTTGCCCAGCAAAATCGCTGGGATTTGAGCAACTACAATCAGTTCGATATGATCGCCCTTGGCGAAGCCAGTTACCGCGACCTGAGCGGCATCGCCATCCCCACCCCGAAGAAATGCCAGTATCTGGCACGAAATTCGCTAAGTTTACTCGCGAATACTCAGTAAAGCGTAAAATCCTCCGCATTGCGTGAAATTTGACCGTGCAAGCACCATGAGAGTTAGCTATCATAGCGCGCCAATTTTCATGGCTGTTATCGCGGAGGAAGCCCTAACATGTCCCAGAAAGAAATTTGGTATGAGACCCTGCATGCCAACTTTGGTCAGTACTTTTCGATAGACCAGGTGCTCTATCATGAAAAAACCGACCATCAGGATCTGATCATCTTCGAAAACGCCGCGCTGGGCCGGATTATGGCGCTGGATGGCGTAGTGCAGACCACCGAACGCGACGAGTTCATCTATCACGAAATGATGACCCATGTTCCGCTGCTGGCCCACGGCAACGCTAAACGCGTGCTGATCATCGGCGGCGGCGACGGCGGCATGCTGCGCGAAGTCTGCCGCCACCGTAACCTGGAACAGATCACGATGGTGGAAATCGATGCCGGCGTGGTGGCGTTCTGCCGTCAGTATCTGCCCAACCACAGCGCCGGCGCCTACGATGACCCGCGCTTTCGTCTGGTGATTGACGACGGTGTTAACTTCGTCAACGCCTGTCAGGAAAAGTTCGATATCATCATTTCCGACTGCACCGATCCTATCGGCCCCGGCGAAAGTCTGTTTACCTCGGACTTTTATCAGGGATGCGCACGCTGCCTGAACGACGGGGGAATCTTCGTGGCGCAGAACGGCGTCTGCTTCCTGCAGCAGGATGAAGCGGTCAACAGCCATCAGAAACTGAGCCGCTATTTCAGCGACGTCAGTTTTTATCAGACCGCCATTCCGACTTACTACGGCGGAATCATGACCTTTGCCTGGGCCAGCAACAACTCGGCATTGCGTACGATCGATCAAAATAGCCTGCAGCAGCGGTTTGACGCCGCGGGAATCGAATGCCGTTATTACAATCCGGCCATTCATACCGGCAGCTTTGCCCTGCCGCAATATTTACTGAATGCCCTGTCAGCCGCCCGCTGACCACGGCATCCATAAGGGGGTGAATTAAATTGCAAAAGCTGAAACTACATGGCTTTAACAATCTGACCAAAAGCCTGAGTTTTTGTATCTACGATATCTGTTACGCCAAAACGCCTGCCGACCGCGATGGCTATATCGCGTACATTGATGAGCAGTACAATGCGAACCGTCTGACAGAAATCCTGAGTGAAACCTGTTCCATCATTGGCGCCAACATTTTGAATATTGCCCGCCAGGATTATGAACCACAGGGCGCCAGCGTCACTATTCTGGTCAGCGAGGAACCGATGGACCCACGCGACGTGGATACCTCCGAACATCCCGGCCCGCTACCGAACTCCGTCGTCGCGCATCTCGACAAGAGCCATATCTGCGTACACACCTATCCGGAAAGCCACCCCGGCGGCGGCCTGTGCACCTTCCGTGCGGATATCGAAGTATCTACCTGTGGGGTCATTTCGCCGCTCAAAGCGCTCAACTATCTGATTCATCAGTTGGAATCGGACATCGTGACCATCGATTACCGTGTGCGCGGTTTTACCCGCGACATCAACGGCGTCAAGCATTTCATCGACCACAAAATCAATTCGATTCAGAACTTCATGTCTGACGACATAAAATCGCTCTATCACCTGATGGACGTAAACGTTTACCAGGAAAACATTTTTCACACCAAAATGCTGCTGAAGGATTTCGACCTGAAGCACTACCTGTTTAACGTTAGTCCGCAAGAACTGAGCCCGGAAGAGCGCAAACGTATTACCGATTTGCTGTATCGCGAGATGCAGGAGATCTATTACGGCAGAAACATCGCGACCGTTTGACCATTCACCTGAGGGCGCCCGCCCTCAGGTTTCCTTCGCCGACCGACTCCTTTCCCAGGTTCACCTTGCCAAAACCTCTATATATTGCGTGGTTGATATTTTAAAACACAATATCTAGTATTTATTGCGAGACGGACAGCAACGGTTCGCCCGTATGCATTGAACCATGTATTGAACTATGCATTGAAAACCGGCTCACCCAAAAGTGCCCTGACTCTCTCACTTTCGATGACAAAGGTAAATACGAATCATGATCATTAGCGTTTATAGCAAAGCCGACTGCCCCCAATGCGACGCTACCTGCCGCACGCTGGATAGCTATGGCGTGACCTACCGCAAGATCGATATCTCCAGCGATGAGCAGGCGCGGGAACATGTACTGGCGCTCGGCTACCGTCAGGTGCCGGTGGTGGAGACCAACGGGGCGCACTGGTGTGGTTTCCGCCCGGATAAACTCCGCTCGCTGCGCGCCGTCACAGCCTGAGACAACGATGATGAATCCGATCATCTATTTCTCCAGCCAGTCGGAAAACACGCATCGGTTCGTCGGTCGTCTGGGGTTGCCGGCGATGCGGATACCACTGCAGGCCGAAGCGCCAATGCCGGATATCGCCAGCCCCTACATTCTGGTGGTGCCCAGCTACGGCGGCGGCAGTACACACGGCGCGGTGCCCCGTCAGGTCATCCACTTTCTGAACCAATCATCGCGCCGTGCGTTGCTGCGCGGCGTCATCGCCGCCGGGAACCGTAACTTTGGCGCCGCCTACGCCATCGCCGGCGACATTATCGCCGCCAAATGCCAGGTTCCCTGCCTTTACCGCTTTGAGCTGTCCGGCACCCCGGAAGATGTAGACAACGTACGCAGAGGAGTGACCCAATTTTGGCTACAGCAGAATTCCTGACCGAAGCGCCTTCCAGCCAGCTGGATTACCATGCGCTCAACGCCATGCTGAACATTTATGACGCCGATGGCCGTATTCAGTTTGAACAGGATCGACAGGCGATTCAGGCCTATTTCCGCGATCACGTGCTGCCGCGCACCCGCCGCTTCCCGTCTCTGGAAGAGAAACTGCGCTGGCTGCAACAGGAAGGGTATTACGAACCCCAGGTGCTGACGCGCTACCAGCCTGACTTCATCGCCGATCTGTTCCAGCGCGCGGCCGAACATCGCTACCAGTTCCAGAGCTTCCTGGGCGCCTTCAAGTTTTACACCAGCTATGCGCTGAAAACCTTCGACGGCAGCCAGTATCTGGAAAGCTATGACGATCGGGTCTGCATGGTGGCGCTGACGCTGGCGCGGGGCGACGTCCAACTGGCGCACCAACTGGTGAATGAAATGATGAGCGGTCGTTTCCAGCCTGCCACGCCGACCTTCCTCAATTGCGGCAAACAGCAGCGCGGCGAGCTGGTGTCCTGCTTTCTGCTGCGTATTGAGGACAACATGGAGTCCATCGGCCGGGCGGTCAATTCCGCGCTGCAGCTCTCCAAACGCGGCGGCGGCGTAGCCTTTATGCTGACCAACATCCGTGAAACCGGCGCGCCGATAAAACGCATCGAAAACCAGTCATCCGGCATCATCCCCATCATGAAAATGCTGGAAGACGCCTTTTCCTACGCCAATCAGCTCGGCGCCCGGCAAGGGGCCGGAGCGGTTTATCTGCATGCCCATCATCCAGATATCCTGCGCTTTCTTGATACTCGCCGGGAAAACGCCGACGAAAAAATTCGCATCAAAACCCTGTCGCTGGGGGTGGTCATTCCGGATATTACACTGCGGCTGGCCCGCGCCAATCAGGATATGCACCTGTTCTCACCCTATGACGTTGAGCGGGTGTATGGCATGCCGCTGTCGGAAATCAGCGTCAGCGAAAAATACGACGAGTTGGTCAGTCACCCCGGGATTCGCAAGTGGGCCATCAACGCCCGTCAGTTTTTCCAGACGCTGGCCGAGATCCAGTTTGAATCCGGTTATCCCTACCTGATGTTCGAAGATACCGTGAACCGCCACAACCCGGTGGCCGGGCGCATCACCATGAGCAACCTGTGCTCGGAGATTCTGCAGGTCAGCCGCGCCAGCGAGTATCAGGAAGATTTGAATTATCGTCAGGTCGGTAAGGACATTTCCTGTAACCTCGGGTCGCTCAATATTGCCCGGGTGATGGATGGCGGCAACCTGGCCCGTTCAGTGGAAATTGCCGTGCGGGCGCTGACAGCCGTATCTGATATGAGCCATATCGGCGCGGTGCCGTCTATCGCCAACGGTAATACTGAGTCTCACGCCATCGGGCTGGGGCAGATGAACCTGCACGGCTATCTGGCGCGTGAAGGGTTGTTTTACGGTTCGGAAGAGGCGCTGGATTTTACCAACCTCTATTTTTATGCCGTGACGTATCACGCCTTGCGCACTTCCAGCCTGCTGGCACAGGAGCATAACCAAACCTTCGCCGGTTTCGCTGATTCGCAGTACGCCAGCGGCGCGTTTTTTGATCGTTATCTGTCGCAGGAGTGGCAACCGGCCACGGAACGCGTGCGTGACCTGTTCGCTTCCGCCGGCATTGCGCTTCCCTTACGGGAAGACTGGCTGGCGCTGAAAGCGCAGGTGATGCGCCACGGGCTCTACAATCAAAACCTGCAGGCGGTGCCGCCCACCGGTTCGATTTCCTATATCAATCATGCTACGGCGAGCATCCATCCGATTGTTTCGCGCATCGAAATTCGCAAGGAAGGCAAACTGGGGCGAGTTTATTACCCTGCGCCGTACATGACCAACGACAACCAACGCTTTTATCAGGATGCCTATGAAATCGGCCCGGAGAAAATCATCGACACCTATGCCGTGGCGACCCGTCACGTCGATCAGGGGCTGTCGCTGACGCTATTTTTCCCCGATACCGCCACCACCCGCGATATCAACAAAGCGCAGATCTACGCCTGGAAAAAAGGCATCAAGACCCTGTACTACATTCGCGTGCGCCAAAAAGCGCTGGAAGGCACCGAGATTCAGGGCTGTGTGTCCTGCTCGCTCTAATACACGCTGCTGCACCACATGAACAACGGAGATAACTGCATGAGTCCGCTTTCGCCCCTGAAGGCCATTAACTGGAATCGCCCGCAGGATGACAAGGATCTGGAGGTCTGGAACCGGCTGACCACCAATTTCTGGCTGCCGGAAAAAATCGCGCTGTCCAACGATATGCCATCCTGGGCGCAATTGAGCGACATCGAACGTCAACTCACGCTGCGCGTGTTTACCGGCCTGACGCTGCTGGATACATTGCAGAATACCCAGGGCGCACCTGCGCTGATGGCCGATGCGTTGACGCCGCATGAGGAGGCCGTGCTCTCCAACATCGGGTTTATGGAAGCGGTCCACGCCCGCTCTTACAGCGCCATCTTTTCCACCCTGTGCCTGACCAGTGAAGTGGACGATGCCTATAGCTGGAGCGAACGCAACCAGCCGCTGCAAAACAAGGCGACGCTGATTCTCTCGCATTACCAGCATGACGACCCGCTGAAAAAGAAAATCGCCAGCGTCTTTCTGGAGTCCTTCCTGTTTTACTCCGGTTTTTACCTGCCGATGTACTGTGCCAGCCGCGGCCGGCTGACCAATACCGCCGACCTGATTCGCCTCATCATCCGCGACGAAGCGGTGCACGGGTATTACATCGGCTACAAATACCAGCAGGGGTTAAAACACGTGGGTACGCAACAACAACGGGATTTGCAGGCCTTCGCCTACGATTTGCTGCAAACTCTGTACGACAATGAAGTGGATTACACTCACGAACTGTATGACGGCGTCGGCTGGAGCGATGATGTAGTGAAGTTCCTACACTATAACGCCAACAAAGCGCTGATGAATCTGGGCTATGAAGCGCTATTTCCCGCCAGCATGACCGACGTCAATCCGGCTATTCTGGCCGCCCTGTCGCCGGGCGCAGAGGAAAATCACGATTTCTTCTCCGGGGCAGGCTCATCCTATGTGATTGGCAAAGCGGTGGAAACCGAAGACGAAGACTGGGATTTCTGAGGCCCGGAAACGAAGAAGCCCCGAATCAGATGATTCAGGGCTTCGGAATGGTTGGCGGTGCGGACGGGACTCGAACCCGCGACCCCCGGCGTGACAGGCCGGTATTCTAACCGACTGAACTACCGCACCGCGCTGTGCTCAGTGAGCGAGGTGCATACTACGGGGCGCCATCGGTTGCGTCAATGCTTTTTATCACTAACTGCTTCTGTTTGCTTACATTTTCAGCGCAGCGCCGCCTTTGTGATCAAAGACCATAAACTCAGTTACGCCACAGGCAACTGCCGCCTTTTTTCACAATCAAATCCAGACGTTGCTCATGTGCCACCAGTTCTTCGTCACTGGCATACAACACCGCCAGAGCCGATGCCGGGCGTGAAATGCGCTGGATGGTTTCCGCTTGCGCCGCCTGCTGCTGGGTATCGCCCTCCATCGAAAAGGCCAGCGACGTTTGACCGCCGGTCATCGCCAGATAAACTTCGGCCAGAATTTCGGCATCGAGTAACGCGCCGTGCAGCGTACGCTTGCTGTTATCTATCTGGTAACGATCGCACAACGCATCCAGGTTATTACGTTTGCCGGGAAATAACCGACGCGCCATCAGCAGGCTGTCGGTAATGGTGCAGAACGTCTCGGTTTTCGGGATATCGCGCTTCAGTAAGCGAAACTCATAGTCCATAAAGCCGATATCGAACGCCGCGTTATGGATCACCAGCTCGGCGCCGCGGATGAAATCGAGAAAATCATCGACGACATCGCCGTAAGTCGGCTTATCCGCCAGGAATTCATCACTGATGCCATGAATGTTATAGGCCTCCGGATCCACCAACCGGTCCGGTTTGAGGTAGACATGGAAGTGGCGCCCGGTCAGACGACGGTTCACCACCTCGACCGCACCGATCTCAATAATCTTGTGCCCTTCATAATGAACCCCCAGTTTATTCATACCGGTGGTTTCAGTATCAAGAACGATTTGTCGTGTAATTACAGTGCTCATCGGTTTCGTTTATGTCAGACTTGTACTTTTGACCATGAATAAGAGTCTACCAGAGATGCTAAAACAGGTAGAGATTTTCACCGACGGATCCTGTCTCGGCAATCCCGGTCCAGGTGGATACGGGGCGCTGCTGCGTTACAAGCAACACGAAAAACCCCTCAGCGCAGGCTACCGGCTCACCACCAATAACCGGATGGAATTGATGGCGGCAATCGTCGCGCTGGAAACCCTGACCACACCTTGCGAGGTAACCATCACTACCGACAGCCAGTACGTCCGCCAGGGCATTACCAGTTGGATCCATAACTGGAAAAAGCGCGGCTGGAAAACCGCGGATAAAAAACCAGTGAAAAACGTCGACCTGTGGCAGCGGCTGGATCAGGCTATTCAGCGTCATACCCTGCACTGGCAATGGGTGAAAGGCCATGCCGGCCATCCGGAAAACGAACGCTGTGATGAACTGGCCCGCCAGGCTGCCAGCGCACCCACGCTTGATGACACCGGCTATCAGCCGGAGTAGCCTTACCGTAACGAGCCAGCCCCCCTGACTGACATTCAATCATGCCGATAACGATAGCTTTTCGTCGCCCCGACCGGGCGATTCAGCGGTGATTTCCTCAGCAGGGTTTTGGACGGCGTCATGGTCAGCGGAATCGTGCGTTTGCGCGCGACAATCAGGTTCAGACATCCCAGCAGCGGCAGCGTATTGTTCCACTTGCCCTGGCCGGGCTGACGCCAGGGCAGCACCTGCAAACTGTTATGATGCACAATCTCGTAATTCAGCAGGCTTAGCCAGTCCATCACGCGCATCTGGCTGAACATCCGGCTGCAATACGGCTGACGCCGACGCATACCGGGCACCAGTCGCCCCAGACCAACCAGGCTGACCGGGTTGAACCCGCTGATGATGATCCAGCCATCGTTAATCAAGATCCGGTCCACCTCGCGTACAATCCGGTGAGGATCGGCAGAATAAGCCAGCACATGGGCCAGCAGACAGGCATCCACCGACTTCTCGACAAACGGAAGCTGGTAAGGGTCCGCCATGACATGCGCCGCTTGCGGCTCCCGGCTGACGTTGACCTGATGCGGAATCGTACACGTCTGGCTGTCAATCGCCGTACTCAACCGGCCGATTTTCAGCAGGTGGAATCCAAATATCCGACTCCACCAAGGGGACAGCGCCGAATTCAGCGTATGAAGATAGTACTCTCCCCAGGGAATCGCCTCCCAACTATCAGGCGCTACGATTTTCTGGGATGTTTGTGCTGGCTTCATGTTTTAGTATCTTCCGCAGGCTAATCGCAAAAAATGAGGATGCAGCATGAATCTTATCAGTGTACCGGCCTTCAAAGACAACTACATCTGGCTACTGGCCAACGATGAAAAGCAATGCGTGATTGTGGATCCGGGCGAAGCCGCACCCGTGCTACAGGCGTTGGAAGATCACAAGCTGTTCCCTGTCGCCATTCTGTTGACCCATCACCATAATGATCATACTGGCGGCGTTCGCCAACTGGCGGAACACTACCCCGGCATACAAATTTACGGCCCACAGGAAACCAAACCGTGTGGCGCGACACATACAGTACAGGAAGGCGACGTAATTACTGCGGCCGGCTCGGAATTTTCTATTTTTTCCGTGCCCGGGCACACCGCAGGACATATCGCGTATCATAGCCGCCCATATCTGTTCTGTGGCGATACATTATTTTCTGCTGGGTGCGGTCGCATTTTTGAAGGTACAGCACAACAAATGTTCGAATCATTGATCAAGTTGGCTGATTTACCCGATGAAACCCAAGTATGTTGTGCACACGAGTACACATTATCCAATCTGGAGTTCGCGCACCACGTTTGGCCAGAAGATGCGGATATCAATGATTACCTACTTAAAATCAGGCAATTACGTGAAAAAGGAGAATCATCCCTCCCTTCCACACTGGGGCGGGAACGAAGAATAAATATTTTTTTACGTTACCATGACATTGATTTGCAAAGAAAATTGTCCATTAATACGGACCACAAGGGTGATTGGCAGATTTTTGCGCACTTACGCGCCATGAAAGACCGATTCTGACGGTTTTTGTTGTACTGAATTGCCAATCAAAGTATCATTGTTTGTCTTTTAAGCAACTATTGACACAGATATGAAGACTAAAGCGATATTTATCGCCTCAGTCGTGCTGACCGGTTGCCAGGTGCCGCCTAATGACACCTCCCAACCCAGACAGCATGCACAGAGTCTGTCTTCGGCAGGTCAAAGTGAAGCAGGAAAGTACACAGATGGTCGAGAGACCGGTGCGCGGTGGCTGGATGATGACAGCATCGCGCAACGAGATCTGTGGAACTTCATTGGCGACGAGCTGAAGATGGAGGTTCCGGAAAACACCCGGATCCGCGAGCAAAAACAGCGTTACTTAAAAAATAAGAGCTATCTCCACGATGTAACATTACGGGCAGAGCCGTACATGTACTGGATAGTCGGGCAGATTAAAGAACGTAAGATGCCGATGGAACTGGTACTGCTACCCATAGTGGAGAGCGCTTTTGACCCAAACGCCAGGTCATCATCCAACGCCGTAGGGCTTTGGCAGATTGTTCCTGGCACCGGGCGCAATTATGGGTTGAAACATACCCAATGGTATGACGGACGTCGTGATGTTGTTGCATCCACGACCGCTGCATTGGATATGATGCAGCGCCTGAACCGCATGTTTGACGGCGATTGGTTACTAACCGTGGCTGCCTACAACGCGGGTGAAGGGCGAATCATGCAAGCGGTGAAAGCGAATAAAGCGAAAGGCCGTCCAACTAATTATTGGGCGCTGGCGTTGCCGTATGAAACGTCAACCTATGTGCCCAAGATGTTGGCGCTGAGCGATATTCTCAAGCACAGCAAAAAATATGGAGTTGAGCTGCCTAAGCCCAATGAAAACCGCGCTCTGGCGCGAGTAGATCTGGGTCAGCAGATGGAGTTGACGCAAGCAGCTGAACTGGCGGGATTATCTGTCACCAAGCTGAAGAGCTACAACACGGGTTACACACGTGATGTTACTGCGCCAAATGGGCCGCATTACATTATGGTACCCAAGTCTCATGTGGGACAGTTGAAAGACTCGCTGGCAGACGGTGACATTGCCGCTGTCCAACCGGCTAAAGCCGCGCAACCGGCGGTCGCGACTCGCTCTGTAGGATACAAAGTTCGCGCAGGTGATACGTTATCAAGCATCGCCAAACGAATGAATGTCCGCACGCAGGATCTGCAAAGCTGGAACCGCCTCAAGGGCAGCGCTCTGAAGGTGGGTCAAACATTGCAGGTTGCCAAAGCAACGGTGCCCGTGACGGCCGGTGTCGTAGCAAGCAACAACAAGTCGAACTCGATTGTTTATCAGGTTCGCAAAGGTGATTCGCTGGCAAGCATTGCCAAACGCCATGGCGTTAACATTGCTGATGTCATGCGCTGGAATACGGTCATCAAAGATGCCAACCTCCAGCCAGGCGACAGGCTGACACTTTATGTCACCAATAGACAATCACCGGACTCCTGATACTAGTAAGTAAAAAACCGCCATTTACGGCGGTTTTTTTATTGGTGCAGCAGGAGCTCAGGAAACATCGAATTCCACCAGCAAAGGGTTATGATCGGATGCGTCGGTAACCAGCACCGACGAATTTGCCACCCCCAGCTCGCGATAAAAGACGAAATCCAACGGACGGCCAAATGCGCGGCGCCGCTGATCGTCAGAAAACACCACCTCTCCAAGCCCCATTCGATGGGCAAACCGATAAAGCGCGCTCACTCTGGGCTGGCTCCAGGCATTAAAGTCCCCCGCCATCACCACTGGTCCGTTATGGCGCTTCAACTGTTCGCCAATAGTTTCCAACTGTTTTGTATAAGCCTCAACACCCAGGCTAAAATTGACAGCATGAATATTTATGACCATCAATAAACGCCCATCGCTCAGTGAATACACAGTGATCAGCGCTGATTTAGCCAGACGAATCAACGGCTCTCTCTCGCGCAACGGAAAACAATACATAGGTTGTGCAGATGATAACGTCATCACACCAGAAGGGTGAGAGGGAAGAACAAAAGCGGGTACCTGTTCGGCAGAAAGATAATGCGTAGTGGCAAAACGAATCAGTTCAGGACTTGATTGTGCTTCCTGCAACAGCATCAACTGGGTGTTCTCGCCAAAACCTTTCAGGACCGAGAGCCAATTCGTACGCTGTTGTTTAAAAATATTCCACACCATCACCCGCAAGCGATCCTCCGTTGGCATCAGAGGACCCGAAGATGCAGGCTGCTGTTTTAAATAATGCATTGCCGCAGGCTGAAAGATACGTTCAACAGGCTGTCCGGCAACGTACCTCATGGCATAGGTTTTCTTACGCACATTGTTCCTGCTTATAACCGATGAACTGTTAATCGTTATAGGGTTTTTATCTTCGAGTTTCAATGGGTATAACTCGTCAGATGAAAAATTCGGTATCAAGATCGAATAGCATGTAATGCGGTAGATGATAGCTTTGAAAAGATCGATTACGAGTTAAAAACGATCGCCAGCGTCAGTCAGAGAATGATGAGCAGGGAAAATAGCAAAAAGCCCCGAGCTTATGCTCAGGGCTTTTATATGTTGGCGGTGCGGACGGGACTCGAACCCGCGACCCCCGGCGTGACAGGCCGGTATTCTAACCGACTGAACTACCGCACCACCGATTCTGTACGTTATCAGAGGAGTCAATCCGATAACCGGTGTTTTCTTACACCACAATTTG